>Ga0255347_1001833_pt1 | contig 32106 bp, 32 predicted proteins | sample wastewater_treat_2_FD_192479 | JGI IMG/M metagenome (GOLD analysis project Ga0255347, IMG submission 192479) | Wastewater microbial communities from Lulu Island WWTP, Vancouver, Canada - plant24 | ecosystem: Engineered > WWTP > Wastewater > Unclassified | place: Canada: Vancouver, British... | reverse complement strand
CACTGCTGTCCCATAGAATCATGAGAAAATAAGAAAAATGCTATTAATTCTCAAAGGCGTTGATTATGTTGGAATCGCAAAACACCAATAAAATCAATACGATCGGAGAATTAATAGCATGTTTAAGACAAAATGTATCCTGAAAGAAATGCAATCATTATTTTCAAGGTATGAATTCAGAAACCTTGTAGAAAAGTACAAAGGTGATAAGAATGTCAGAATTTTTTCAACATGGGAAATGAATACAGTTTTACTGTATTCTCAATTAACGGGCAAAAGTAGTCTGCGAGACATCGAAATTTCACTTAGAAGTAAATCTAACAATTGGGCTCACATGGGTATCAAATCTATCTCCAGAAATAATCTGTCAAATTCGCTGATGAAAAGAGACTATCGTATTTTTGAAGAACTATTTTATAAACTTCACAGCAAAATGTTGAAATTACAATTCAGCAATAAAGATAAGAGATTCAAAATACCAAACAAACTTATCGCTATTGACAGCACAACAATTCCTCTGTGCCTCAATTTGTGTTCATGGGCTAAATTCCGCAAAGAGAAAGGCGGAGTTAAAGTTCATACGCTGTATAATGTCAAAAATCAGATTCCGGATTTTGCAATTATAACAAACGCGTCCGATCACGATATTCGAGCTGCAGCAAAAATGCCATTCGAAAAAGATGGTATTTATATTTTTGACCGTGCATATTTCGGAGTCAAATTATTCAAAAATATCAATGAAAAAGGGGCTTTTTTCGTTACGAGGACAAAGACTAACGCAAAATACAGAATAATTAGAAAAAAAATAATCGGCGGAACAAACAAAATTGAAGATATTATTGTCGATTTCACTGATCAAAAAAAATCGGTATATTCCGAACGTCTGAGAGTTGTTAGATATTATGATCCGTTGCAGAAAAAAACTTATGAATTTATAACAAATAACACGTCCGCTTCTGCAGAAGAAATTGCAGCTATTTATAAAGCGAGATGGGACATTGAATTGTTCTTTAAGCATATTAAGCAGAATCTGAAGATTAGACACTTCTATGGAACTAGCGAAAACGCAGTCAAAATCCAAATCTGGACAGCCATGATTTCTGTTCTTCTGATAAACTATATCCGATTTATATCCAAATCTTTTTTTTCAACTACAGAAATTATACGCATTATCAGAGAGAACATGTTTTGCGGAAAAACATTGCGAGAACTGCTGATTCCGGATAAGTACGGAGCTAAATCTTTTAAGCAGGAGATTTACGCAGTTCAAGGATATCTATGGAATTAAAACAATGGGACAACAGTGAAAAAGGTAAATCACTTATAAAGTTTGCTCGTGAGAATAAAAGATATGAAATTGAAAAATTTATCATGTCGTTAAAATGATTATAAATTCACTGACCTTAAAATTGCCTAAATGCTCTGCTGACGCTTCGGGCTGCGGCACATTTGCTCCACGATGCTCCGCAAACGGTGTTAACCTAAGGGACGTTAGGCGACATGTACATATAGAGGTAATATGGAAAGTGATACATTCGCAAAATTGTTTGATTTAATAAGGAATGGATATACTAAACCAGTGATATTACAAGATGTGTCGACGGGTTTTAGTACTTGCAGAGAGTATTCAAACGAAATATTAAACAAACTCAAAATTAGTAATAATAAAAAATATATTTCGCTAATAAAAATATGGTTAAAAAATGATTGTAAAGAAGAATTGCAACCAGTGTTAGTTAATATAACATTTAATCTTTTTGAAGATAAATATTATAAAGCAGACTATGCTGATATACGAAAATTAAGTTTTAAGCCAATTGATATAGAAGTTGATAATCTCTATTTTTATGATATTAATAATAATACATTTTTAAAAAATAATAAATCTATTTCACCATTAAAAATTCTTGAAGAATCATTTAATTGTCATATTAAGACTACAAAGACGATTGCCGGATTTATTCTACGACATAGAATTAAATTCAGAAGATTTGTCGCAAATATATTCCTTTTAAAAGCAAAATTTCTGATTTTTATGTTATATATTATTGCAGGAGAAGAATATGAATATACTCTTATGCTATCAAATTTTCAAAATATGTTATATAGTAAAAAAGATCAAAAAGAAAAATCGAACAATAAACATACTTTAAAAATATTTGAATACACTTCGTCTGCTTGGTCAATTACGACATATTGTATGCTGCATTTAATTATTTATGTATTATTTGCGTGTTTTGATTATAAGCCAAAACCAGCTAAATATATGATTGAAAACAATTTTCTTTTAATTATGTATTCGATTGCAACAATTGTGTTTTGGGATAAACTGTTGCCAAAAATATTCAAATCTATGATAAAAAAATGCGTTAATATGTATTATAAAATTATATTGAAAAAGCTTAAAGTTTAAATACTCATCGCCAAACATTTTGTTAACGCTTCGCTATGCTCCATCATTTGACTGGGCAAGATTAATAAACGAAGAAATATAGAGTACGGGGAGAAAACAGCCATGATAAATAACAACCAATCCTCTTTTATTCTATTTAAGACCGAAGATGAAAAAATTTCGGTTGATGTCCGCTTTGAAGACGAAACCGTTTGGCTTTCGCAGGAGCAGATGGCATTGCTTTTTGGAAAAGCAAAATCAACTATCAATGAACATATCAAAAATATCTTTAGCGAGGGTGAACTTGATGAAAAAGTGGCTGTTCGGAAATTCCGAATAACCACACAACATGGAGCTATACCCGGAAAAACCCAAGAAGTCGAAGTCAACGGCTATAATCTCGATGTGATTATTTCTGTTGGTTACAGAGTGAAATCTCAAAGGGGGACTCAATTTCGTATTTGGGCAACCAAACGGCTCAATGAATATATCCGTAAAGGTTTTACGATGGACGATGAACGCCTCAAAAACCTTGGAGGAGGCGGATATTGGAAAGAGTTATTACAGCGCATTCGGGATATTCGGGCATCCGAGAAGGTTTTTTACCGTCAGGTGCTGGATATTTACGCAACTAGTATTGACTATGATCCCAAAGCAGAGGTTTCCATTGAATTTTTTAAAAAGGTGCAGAATAAAATCCATTACGCTGTTCACGGACAAACAGCCTCCGAGGTTATTTATACCCGCGCAGATGCTGAAAAAGAATTTATGGGCTTAATGACTTTTCCGGGCAATCGTCCATATCTGAAAGATGTTGTGGTAGCAAAAAATTATTTAAACGAAAAGGAACTTCGTTCCCTTGGACAATTGATATCGGGATACCTCGATTTTGCTGAACGTCAGGCAGAACGCGAGCAAACCATGACCATGAAAGACTGGGCAGAACATCTGGATAAAATATTGACCATGAGCGGTGAAAAACTACTGCAGGGAGCTGGTTCCATCAGTCACGATACCGCTGTAGAAAAGGCCGTTACAGAATATAAAAAGTATCAGCAAAAGACATTAAGTGAAGCCGAAAAAAATTATCTCGATAGTTTGAAATCATTGGATAGCCAAAGCAAGCATCTCAATAAAAAAGATGATAAACCATGAAAAGACGGAAAACACTCATCTCGTATCCGCACGTACTTCATTTCGCGCGGCGCTCGGGATGCGTCACATTCGCCTGCATACTTACGTTAATTAAATGTTTCGCCCCCGTGATTTGCTAATCATTTTGCTTCCCATTTATTTTATCTTGAATTAAACCGGCTAATGCTTACTATATTATAGTTATCAAAATTAAAAATCTCAGGAGGCTTCTATGAATAGAGAACAACTTGAAAGAATGCATTCCGATAAAGGATTTATTGCTGCACTGGATCAAAGCGGAGGAAGTACTCCGAAAGCTCTGGCTTCTTACGGTATTTCTTCCGACGCATACGATTCCGAAGAAAAAATGTTTAATTTAGTACATGAGATGCGTACGCGCATAATTAAAAGTCCCGCTTTTACAAATAAAAAAATTCTTGGTGCGATCTTATTCGAACGTACTATGGATAGTTTTATAGACAATATGTATACAGCAGATTTTCTTTGGGAGAAAAAAGGCATCATTCCTTTTTTGAAAATTGATAGGGGGCTTCTCGATCAGGAAGACGGTGTTCAGCTTATGAAACCGATTCCGGGACTTACTGAACTATTAACCAGAGCTCTTAAGCGCAATATTTTTGGAACTAAAATGCGTTCAGTTATAAAAGAATTCAACGAGTCGGGAATTGAAAAAATCGTAAACCAGCAGTTTGAATTAGGAGCGCAAATTTCCGGTCATGGTCTCGTTCCGATTCTTGAACCTGAAGTAGACATACATAGTCCGGATAAAGTAAAGTGTGAGCAATTATTATTAGACATGATTTTAAAGCATTTATCCAAACTGAATGATGATGCAAAAATCATTTTCAAGTTAACTATTCCGACAGAACCCGATTTTTATTCGAAATTAATTAGCAATCCGAAGGTTGTACGTGTAGTTGCACTTTCAGGCGGATATTCGAGAGAAGAAGCTAATAAAAAACTATTTGCTAATCATCAACTTATAGCCAGTTTTTCACGTGCGTTGGTTGAAGGTCTGACTGCCCAGCAATCTGATGACGAATTTAATAATATGCTCGGTGATGCAATAGAGTCAATATATCAAGCATCTATTTCATAGAGTTTAAATGATTAGAGATAATGCTTTGTGAACTCGCCGCCTTCACCTAACTGATAATTGGAGCTCCGCTCCACGCTCACATTGCTGTGGTGCTTGGCACATTGCTGCGATGAAGCCGCAGCCTCTGTTTATGCTTGAATTTTAATTGATCTATTGGGTTAATTGTTGATTTGTTCAGTTAATTTAAGGATTCATAAGGAACGAAGTATGATTTTATTAGGGATGAAGCTGAAATCTGCATCTTTATCATGTTAGATGATGAAATTATCCGCTTTTAATAGATATTATATGAACATCAGTGGATATTTATTGTATATATATGATTGGAGTTGATTAGATAATGTGTAATCATAAAAGAGTAATAGTATGGAGAATAACTCAGAATTGTAATATGAACTGTCTGTTTTGTTCATACAGTAATGAACTTGAAAGAAAAAGAGATGTTGCAGATAATGCTGACATCTTGAGATTCCTGAAGATTTTAGGCGAATACGAGAATATAAATAACCAAGAAATATTGATAAGCTGGATTGGGGGAGAACCATTTTTATGGGAGCAAATAATTCCATTTTCGAGAGAAATTAGAGAGAATTGCGGTATTAATATAAGCGCAACAACAAATGGATTATTACTTTTTTCAAAAGAGTTAAGAGAAGAAATCATAAATTATTTTTCGGAAATAGTAATTAGCTTGGATGGCTTTAGTCAATGTAATGATAGAGTTCGTAAGTACAATGGGCATTATGAAAAAATCATAGAAAATATTGTTGAGTTAAGTAAAGAAAAGAATGAATTAGGAAAAGATCTTATTATCAAAGTAAATACCATTTTGATGAGAGAAAATATTGAAATGTTTGAGGAGTTTTGCTGTAAACTTGCAGATATCGGTGTAAATGAACTTACCTTTAACCAGCTTGGAGGATTTGATAGACCAGAATTTTATCAAGATAATAGATTGCTTGATTATCAGGTTAAACGGTTTTCATACAATTTGGTATTATTAAAAGAGAAATTTAATAAAATGGGTTTGCGAATTCATGGAAGTAATAACTATTTACAGAGAATTATTTCTTCAACAGAAAACAAAAAAATTGCAATAGATGAATGTTATCCCGGGAAATGGTTTTGGTTTATAAATGAAAATGGTTTTATAAGTCCTTGTAGTTATACCTCATATGAATACATGCTGCATATTAATTCAATAAAGCAAATTGAAGATATAGATACAATAGAGAATTCTTTTAAAGATTTAAGAAAAACAAAACGATCTCAATGGTGTAATGATTGCCATTGTACTCAGTTGTATGATAAATTCGAATAGAATTGTTGTTCGATGTGTACAATGATTGTACAATGATGGTATTCTCCTGACACATTTCTCTGGAAATAAAAATTAAATAGCCGAATTTAAATCGCCATCATCAATTTTAATTCCGTCTATAAAAGCCTGGTAAGGCGTTCTGGAGAGTGTAAAAAGATTTGTGTAAATAGCCATGAAAATATTCAATAGAAAAGGATGTTAAAGGCTATGACAAATGAAGAAATTATCAAAGAATTGCTAAAGGATGTGGATTTCAAAAAACTCACACCGGAGCAAATCACAGGACAGAATGGTTTAATTCAACAGCTAACAAAAAAGATTGTTGAAACTGCAATGAATGCAGAGATGACGGATCATCTTGGATATGAAAAAAATGAAAGACCCGCAAAGCTAATCGGAAATTCTCGGAATGGGACAAGTTCCAAAAAAGTCATTACAAACAATGGGGAAATTGAATTAGAAATTCCTCGCGATCGTAACGGAGAATTTGATCCTCGAATTATAAAGAAGCATCAGAAACGGTTTGATATGTTTGACGATAAGATCATTTCTATGTATGCACGCGGAATGACTACCAGAGATATTCAGGGTCACCTTGAAGAAATCTACGGCGTTGAAGTTTCACCTGATCTTATCAGCACTGTCACAAATGAAATAATTAAAGAAGTGATTGAGTGGCAGTCTCGCCCGCTTGATCCCATTTATCCTATTGTCTATTTGGATGCAATAGTAATCAAGGGACGAATGGATGGTAAAGTCTCTAACAAATCGGTATATACGACAATAGGCATCAATTTACAGGGGAAAAAAGAAGTTTTAGGGCTTTGGATATCTGAAACAGAAGGAGCGAAGTTCTGGCTTGGAGTCATGAATGAGATCAAAAACCGGGGAGTTGAAGATATTTTCATAGCCTGTATGGATGGTCTTAAAGGTTTTCCCGAGGCAGTAAATGCAGTTTATCCTCAAACCCGCATACAGTTATGCATAGTTCACATGGTACGTAATTCGACAAAATTTGTATCATGGAAAGAACGTAAAACAATATGTACTGACCTTAAAAAAATATACACTGCGCCGTCAGAAACAGCCGGAAGAAATGCTCTTGATGAATTCGCTGAAAAATGGGATTATAAGTATCCGATGATTTCTAAATCATGGAAAGCAAACTGGGAAAATCTTAATGAATTTTTTGCTTATCCGATGGATATTCGCAAAGCTATTTATACGACAAATGCGATTGAGTCCCTTAATTCAAGTCTAAGAAAAGTAACTCAAAAGAGGTCAGCTTTTCCGACTGATGAATCAATATTGAAAGTTCTGTATTTGGCGTTGACGAAAGCTGAAAAAAAATGGACAATGCCGATTAGAGATTGGGGTGCTGCAATGAATCAGTTTGCGGTTTACTTCGGAGACAGAGTTCCTTTGTGATTAAAGACTATTTACACAAAAGATCTGACACTCTCGCGTTCTGCCTTTCATGTTTCTGCTTTCGAGGAACTTCGTGTGATCGCGGTAGACCTTCAAATATCTCTGCTAATTAAATACGCCGAATGAATACTGTAAAGAATCTTCTTTGAAGCTTTTTTTCTAAGAAAATCCATCATTTCTTCTTTGACAAGAAAGTTTGGTAATCAGAGAGACCTTTTAGATTCTATGAAATGAATTGTTTAATTACTGCTCCTCTCTCCTTTATCAAAGGAGAGAGGCTGGGAGAGAGGATTTGAGAGTGTCAGAATAATTGTGCAAGTATGTGCTTCAGATAATATCTTCTAGAATTAAGGATTTGCTTTCTCAATAACGCCTTCAATAGAACACGCATTATACAATATTGTTGACATTTGATATCTTAACTGCGATAAAAAAATTCATATTCGGGGGGCTTATATGTTAAATCGTGTCATTGTTTTTCTCGCTGTTTTGTTTGTATTACCCGTTGTTTCCTATTCAATGCCTCATGATAAGCTTGCGGTATATTATGTTTACGGGAGTGATGTTAATGTTAGAAGAAAACCCGATTTAGATAGTCCGGTTGTTGCGACGCTTCCTATTTCTTCGGAAATATATATTTTAGAAAAAACAAAAATTGCTACTACCGTTGATTTTTATACGGATTATTGGTACAAGATTAGTTATTATAATAAAAAAACATTTGAGCAATACGGATATATCTGGGGCGGTTTTATTGCAAATCAATCCTTTAGAATTGATTTGGATAATGACGGTTCGGATGAGCTGCTGTTAGTTCGTAATTTTACTGAAGGATTATACTCTCAGGTAAATGAAGAAGTGAAAAATATTGGGAGCAGTGATAATCCATACCTTCAATTAAAAATTATTAAAAAAGGTGTTTTGGCAAACAGTTTAAATATATCATGTCCCGGGGAATCGCGCTCAATGTCGGCTGAAGTCATTCGTCCTTCAGGTTTTGACATCCAAATGAATATTTTACATATTAATTATGGCTGCAGCGGAGAAACATCCGGTTCTTTTGATAATTATTATTTGGTTTCAGGTGATAATTTGAAATTATTCCTTTCACTTGATAATAATAGTGAAGGAGGTGATTCTGTCGGATATGAAGTGCTTTTTCCTGAAAATAAAGGCGGTAAGCCGAAGAGAATTGTTGTAAAATCAATTGAAAGTTCATATGGCCAAAAAGATATAGTAAGTTTCGAAGAATACGTTTGGGACAAGTCCAAGAATATATTTATAAAAAAATAGTTGATTTATCGAATCAGAACTCAGGAAGTAATCGTCATTTCATGTTTGAAGGTTGTGTTTGTAGCCGATTTTAAAACATAGTATTAAATGTTCGAGAAAGAGGTTTTTATGCGTAAAATATTTGTGTGTGTAATTTTAGTTCTTCTTTCCTCTAATTTCTTGTTTGCACAGAACACGAAGGTGAATATTGCAAAAGCCGAAGTTATTCTATCTGATTTAAAGAAGATTATGATTTCCGATAAATCGAAAAAATGCGATCCGGTTGTTGCTGTCGTTAATTCTTGTTTTGAAGAATTTAAGAAAAAGAGACTGGGCATAAATATTTCTCCGTCATTGCCGGAAAACATTTATGGAGGTATGCAGTTCCTTTTTTATATGAATGATTCGAGTCAGCTACCTGTCATTTTAATCAGCCCTTATATGCTCGAAATATATGATAAGTATCCGTCGATAGTACTGTCTGCACTGGTTCACGAAATGCAGCATGCTAAATCATATTTTGATCAACCGGAATATCATAAGGCAATGTATAATGTTGATCTTGAAAAATATCTCTTTGAATTGGATGCTTTGAATATTGAAGCAAACTTTATTAATAATTATCTTCTGCCGAATAATTATAAAATTACGAAATTTGAAAATATATTGTCAAAGAGTTATAAAGAGGATTATCTCGCTTATTTCTCTTTTGTGATGATGGGTTTTGATATGAAATTAACATTTCATCTTCTTGGAATTAATAAACCTGGTGTCAAGTATGAAGATAAAATCTCCAAGATCGAAGAAATTATTAATTCACTTTTGGAGAGTCAGGTTGATCCTAAGAGTGATGATTGGACTAAGTATAAATACTATGTTCCGGTTTATACCGCTTTGAAGTTTATTCCGCAGATTGTAAGATCTGTTGAAACCGATCATAATAGGGTTAAAGACCAGAATAATTATAATTTCGAAACTCAAAATCCAAAGATGTATAAATTACTGCTGAAACTGGAAGATAAATTTGTTAAAGATTATAAATATTATCAATACATCAATAAAACGCAAAATCTTTATAAGGAATTATGACGTATTGGATTTGAAAATTACAATACGCTTAAGTCCTGTAGCTAAAGCAATATTCCATCGGATAATATGAATTCATTAATCATTTCCGGAGAAATATAAACTGATGAAGTGAAAGATTAAATTGTCAATAAAACGAATGTCTAAAATAAAAATTCAGCTTAGTGTATTGGACTGGCTTATTGAGATTCTTTCATGGATTTTTATGTCAGTGATTTGGATTGCAGCAATATTATGCTACTCTAAACTGCCGGATGTTATTCCGGTTCATTATAATGCATTTGGAAAAGCAGACGGTTTCGGAGGCAAAGAAAACATATTTACTTTACCGATACTGGCGGCAATTCTTTTCGCAGGATTAACAATTTTAAATAAATATCCGCGTATATTTAATTATCCCGTTAAGATTACTTCGGAAAATGCATTGAAACGATTCAAGGATGCGACGCGGCTGGTCAGGTATTTGAAATTAATTGCTGCTGCAGTATTTGCGTATTTCATTTTAAAAACAACTCGATATACGTTCAATATACCGGGCATAACTCACGAACTTGGAATTTGGTTTTATATGGCGGCAGGAATGCTTATTTTTCCCTTGATTTATTATTCAATCAGAACATTTAGTTCAAAGTAATAAAATATTATGTATACTCTGGCGTAGTTAGCTGTTTAACAAGCAGTAAGAATGTTGACGGAATCTGAACCGGTTGGTAATTGATTAATTAGGAGATATTATGAAAACACTTTTGGTTTCTATGGTTATCGGTATTGCAGCAGGAGTCATCGATATTTTACCTATGTTAATTCAGAAAATGCATAAGCGCTCCATTGCATCGGCATTTTTTCAATATTTCTTTGTGTCAATTGTTATTGTTAACATAAATCTTCCCGGAATTGTCTGGTGGCTGCAGGGTGCTGTTGTTTCTCTTGCTCTGGCAATACCTGTAATAATTATAGTTTCGGAAAAAGATAAGAAAGCAGTTCCGGTTATAATATCAATGTCAATAATACTTGGAACACTGATCGGAATCGCCGGACATTATTTCACAATCATCGACGGCAAATAAACTGAAATTGATGTGCCTTTACCGACTTCACTATTGATATCAATCCATCCGTTATATTTATCTACAGTATTTTTTACGATTGAAAGTCCGAGACCGCCGCATTCTTCGGAATGCTTTGTCGAAAAGAAAGGTTCAAATATGCGGTCTTTGATATCGGGATCAATTCCGTTTCCGGTATCGGAAATGGTGATTAAGAGTATGCTGGAATCATAAATGTAAAAAAAACAGACAGCCTTATTTCAATGAAGGTTTATATATGAGCTGTCAGGTAGTTTATAAGGTAATCATACTTTAAAAGACTGGAAATGATATGAGAATATATTAATCCTTAAGGAAAGAGTCGTCCTCAGAGAGATTATTTAATTGGAACAGTTTCGATTATTGATTCAGAATAATAATCATTGCCGTATTTATCTATAGCGATAAAAGCCCACTTGACTTTATAACCTTTTTTGTCATAGCTGCCATGCCAGTTCGGATTACATGTGCGAGTCTCTCCCGGTTTAATCCATTCTGGTGCAGGGTTATTTCTGTTATTGCCATACCATTTTTGAAACACTTCATTTCTCAATGTCTTGTTTAAAATATTTGAACCATACCAAAAACCATTATCTTCACTATAACCTTCGAACCATATTATTTTCAATTCTCTGTCAGAGGTGTTTTTTATTTCAGTGGAATAGTACCATGTGTATGGAAACATCGGTTCCGGAAAAAATTCAGATTTGTTTATGTTTGAAGGATTTGGCGAATGAACGACTATGAAAGCTTCTTCATCAAACTTTTTTTTATCAAAGCAGGAGAAAAGTGTAAATAAAGAAAGGCAAAATAGTATAACCGTTATTTTGTTCACTCTTTAGTCTCCCTGCTTCAGTATATCATAGATCAAGGCTTATATTGAAGTTAACATTGATGAAAATATGATTTTGAAATGTTGTAAAATAATACAACATTTCAAAATTAACTATGCTGTAAATAATTATGCCGGAGAAGTTTTGTCGATATTGATATTTACTTCAGAACAACTTCTTTCTTATCAGATTTTATAATTTCTCCGATTACGCGGGCATTGTCGCCGGAAGCTTTAAGTGATGAAATTATCGAATCGGCATCTGTCTTCGCCGCGATAATCATAAGACCTATGCCCATGTTAAATGTAGTATACATTTCGCGCTCATCCACATTGCCAATTTTCTGAATCAGCTTGAATACGGCCGGAACTTCATATGAATTCTTTTCAATTACGCAGGCAGTGTTTTCCTGAAAGATTCTCGGAACATTTTCATAGAATCCGCCGCCTGTAATGTGTACGAGACCCTTAAGCGGTGTGCCTTTTTCAATGATTGAAAGAACCTGTTTGCAGTATATCCGTGTGGGGCGGAGAAGCTCTTCGAAAAGAGGTTTTCCGAATTCGGGGATATTATCGTTTATTTTATTTTTTGCCACATCGAAGAATATTTTTCTTACGAAAGAAAATCCGTTTGAGTGAAGTCCGTTGGAATCAACTCCGATTATTACATCGCCTTCGGTGATTTTTTTGCCGTCGATCATTTTGCTGCGGTCAACAACTCCGACGGAGAATCCTCCTATGTCGTAATCATCATCAGGCATCACGCCCGGATGTTCGGCTGTTTCACCACCGACAAGGGAGCATCCCGCCTGAAGGCAGCCTTCGGCAATTCCTTTTACTATATCGACCATAACATTTTCTTTGAGCTTTCCGCACGAAAGGTAATCGAGAAAGAAAAGCGGTTTGGCTCCCGAAACCAGTATGTCATTGACGCACATTGCAACAGCATCAATTCCAATCGTGTCATGTTTATCCGCCATCTGGGCTACTTTAAGTTTGGTTCCGACTCCGTCGGTTCCGCTGACAAGAACGGGTTCTTTCATTTCCGGAAACGATGCGTTATAAAGTGCTCCGAATCCTCCGATGTCAGATATGACATTTTTATCAAAAGTCGCTTTGACAAGAGGTGAAATCTTTTTTACAAAATTGTTTCCTGCCTCAATGCTTACTCCCGAATCTTTATATGTGATACCCATTCTTCCTCCAGCGGCGTTTTATAATACCGCGTAATCAAAATGAATTATGCCTTGATGTTGACAAGCATTTTTCTCTTTACAAAAAGAGCTCGTTTGCTAACGGTCTTTTGCGGGGTTGATATGCCTTTAAGTAGTGTTGAAATAAAAAATCTGATAGATAAACTCAGAGCAAAGTTCGATGAATATGCCTTTACATATTCCCCGAAATATTTTGACCGGGGAGCCTTTGAATCAAGGCTGAAATTTGCCGAGACCAAAAAAATGAATCTTGAAGCTTTTATCCTCGCTGAAATCACGAACTTTGAAAAAATAAAATCGGACTATGAAAAGAAACAGGGACAGGGCGAAGTTTCACGTAAAATAGACAATCTGATTGAGGCGCAGATGAAGGCCGTTGCCAAATATCCTTCAGTCAGACTTCATCATCATTGCGGTGTCGAACTTCCGCATTTTGTCGGAGCTGTAAACGTTTTGCTTGAAGAATACCTGCCTGTGCTGTGGCTGGTTCTTTCTGATAATTCTTACCGCGATGCTTTAAATGATATTGAGCAAAAACTGTCGGAATTTGCTCTTGTTAAGGGGACAAAGCCCCCGAAAAAATGTGAAGATCTGATACACCTTTTTACTTATGCCGAACTGAAAGATGTTGAAATTGAAAAAATCAGAAACAATTTCATGAAGGAATGCGCTTTTCTGCTTCATGATGCGCTTGATTTTTGCGTCAGGATTCTAGAAATCCGCAATTCGGAACTTGATCAGCCTGTGCGTTTTGATAAAATGCATCAGAGTTCAGACCGCAGAAAAAAAATAACTGAACATTTTTCGGGTCGCACTGGATACGGTTGTGCGCTTAAAATAAATGAATACATCGACTCTTTGATTTCGGATTTCCGTCTCGGCGCATTCAGGCGGCGTGCTTAATTTTTCCTTTTGAGGCAAATGAGCGAAACGTCATCCTGAAGATTATTATATTCAGTAAATTCATAAACCGTTCCGAGAATTGAGTGCACGATATCAATTGAATTTTCATGGGCGCATGCAGCGAATGAATCTATCAGTCTTTTAGTTCCGAAAAATTCCTTTTTGCTGTTTTGCGCTTCGGTTAGTCCGTCTGTATAGATAAAGAAACAATCACCTTCCTTGATGACGATTCTTTTGGTTTCATATTCTGATTTGTCAGAAAGGCCGAGAAGAGGGCCGGTGTTGTCGATTCTGAAAACTTTATTTACCGAATTGTCGTAGAAAACGCAAGGCGGGTGACCTGCAGAAGCATAGTTTACCGTACCGTCTGAAATATTAAGCTGGCACAGAACAAGACTCGAGAAATAATAAATTTCCTTCATGCTCTGCATTATCGATTTGTTGATATAATTTATCTGATGCTCGACATCAAATATTTCTTTTGCGATTGACCGGATTATTCCTCTGATCGAACTTCCGACATATGATGAAGCAACCCCATGGCCCGCGACATCGCAAATTACAACCTGGTATACTCCTTCACGGATGTAAAATCCGTCAAAAAAATCTCCTGAAATATCTTCCATCGGAATAAAGCTTGAAGCGATATCGTATCTGTCAATTTCCTGAAACTGCGGAAGAAGCGCCACCTGGAGAGTTCTGACTTTTGCGAGTTCCTTTCGGTCTTTTTTTATTTCATCCTTGAGCTGGTCCTGAGCGTAGATGTCAGTTCCTTTGATATTTACAAAGTCAAGGTATAGCGAAAGCAGGTCTTCGGATTCTTTCGGCATTGGAGTCGAATTTTCGAGTATAATATAACCGGCATGCTGTTTGTTGTAAAAAAGGCTGACAACATTGCAGTAAATTAATTCTCCGGCCTGGTTTTTGATTTTTATGCTCTGTTTGATTTTTTTTGCGTCGGAAAAAATTGAGAGCTTGGACTTTATTTTTTCGTATTCTGCGAAGTTGAATCCTTCGCGGATTATTTTTTTATTGGAATAAACCGAATCATTATCCCCGAAAAAAATAACTTCTATATAAGAAGTATCTACAAAAGCCGTAATCTGAAAAAGAGAAGTGAGCATTCCATACTTGCTGGACAGATTGATGTTGGTATTGATGAGTGATGTCATCTTGAAAAGCTTATTGTTTATGTCTTTCTGGCGTTCGTACAGTCCGATTACTGTTTTTTTATATTCGAGATTTTTTGCCAGAAGTGAAATCTTAGAAGAAACTTCAAACGGAATAAACGGTTTTCTTATATAATCATTAGCACCGTTGCGGTATGCGGTTTCTATATGGCTTGAGTCGCTTGCTGCTGTAAGCATGATGATAAACACTTCATTAAATTCATTCCGGCTTCTGATATTCTGGCACAGACTGATTCCGTCTCCGTCCGGAAGTACAACATCTATCAGCATTATTTCCGGCTTAAATGTTAACAGCTTTTCTTCAAATTCGGCGATTGAAACAGCTGATTCGACGCAATAATCCTTTGAAAAAAGGTCAAGAAGCACCTTCACGACGAGCTTGTCATCATCAAGAACAAGAATATTCACTCTATTCGGGCATGTAAACATAATAGTACTATGTACCTAGTGGTGACTTTTTCAAGCATTAATTTAAGGAGGATAAACTAGTGAAGATTATTTTGCAAAAAAAGACGAAAGAGAAATTACTGTTGCGATTATAGTAAAACCGATTCCGAAAATCCATGTCAGCATTGCAAAACGCTTGTTGACGTCATCGAATCTTTTGTTTACATCATCGAATCTTTTGTTGACGTCATCAAATCTCTTGTTGACATCTTCAAAACGTTTATTGACATCGTCGAAACGTTTATCTATCTGTGAAAATCCGAATTGCATGGTTTCGTTTTGTTTGATTAAGAGTTCGCGCTGGTTGCGAAGTTCTTCTTCTACTCTTGTTATTCGTTCAAAAATCTGCAGATCATAAGGACGAAGATGGATTAAATTGTTTTTAGAACATAACTTTTCCGAATTTGCTTCAAGATATGAAGCTATCTGTTCAAGCTGTTCATCAGTCAATTTCATTGCAGAACTCATCCCCCGCCTCAACCTAACGATTTTTAACGTAATGTCAATGATATTACTGTAAATTAATACGTAATCCGGAAGATTATTATCAGCAGTTTGATAAATTTTTTAATTAAATACGCTTATTTAATTGTATCTAATCCACATCGGGATATTTTCTGCGGATCGCACTCACAGTTTCGTAAACCTGCGTGAAAGCTTCAACAAGCTCGGGGTCAAAATCCTTTCCCGAAGCATTACGGATATATTCGAGAACCTCTTCCTCGTTCCACCCTTCCTTATAAACTCTCTTTGAAATGAGAGCGTCGAATACATCTGCAATTGCGCAGATTCTTGCAGCAAAGGGAATATCATTTTCTTTAAGTCCTTTCGGATAACCCGTACCGTTCCATTTTTCGTGATGGTTAAGGGCTATGTCGTGACACATCGCGTCAAGATCGCTTATATCAGGATCAAAAAGGTCGGCGCCGTATTTTGAATGCCTTTTCATTATTTTATATTCTTCATCATCAAGCTTTGAAGGCTTTTTGAGAATTTTGTCCGATATAGCAACTTTGCCGACATCATGCAGCATCGCACTTATTTTTAGTATATCCTTAAAACGTCTTCTTTCGGATGAATCGATTCCATTTTTTCTGCTCCATGCATCATATATTTCAACACAATACGAGCCGACCCTGTTTACATGATTACCTGTTTCCTTGGGATCCCTGAGTTCGCTCATTTTAACCATTCGAAGAATATTCTGTCTTGTCATCAGAGCTCGTTCAACCGCAACTGACGCATTAGCTGCGATAAAGTTTGCAAATTTTTCATGATTTTCCGTGAAAGGTCTGATGTTGCCTTTAGAATCCAGAGAATTTATGAGCTGCATTACGCCGACGGTTTTATTCTGACTGGTTACCAGAGGAACAGCGAGAATTGAAATTGTTTTGTAGTTTGATTTTTCATCAAAAGACCGATTCAGTGTGAATGGTAAAGATGAGTCGGTATTATATGCATCCGGAATATTTACGTTTTTGCCTGTGACGGCAACATAGCCTGCGATTGAATTAGTATCGATCGGCACAGTCAGTTCAGAATAGATATACTTGTTTTTGTTGTGTTCACGTTTGGATATTGTGTCGTTCTGGACGTAACTGAATTTCAGCATATTTTTTTCGGCAATAAAAATTGAACCGGCATCTGCTCCGGTGCTTTTGCGTGCTTCGCGGAGAATATTGTCGAGAAGTGAATCAAGATCTTTGTTGTGATTCAGTTCCTCGGCAATTTTTAAAAGGTCACTGAGATCTACGCATAATTCATTTGTATTCATAAAAACCCCGATTAGCTCATCATAAATATGAATCAGGTTATATTATAGCATTTTTATAATAAAACAAGAAGTTTTATGATTCAGAAATGTAAAAAACGACTATATTATACTGAAATCTAATATTTCAGGTGTTTGTTTGCGGAAGTTATTAGAAAAATAAAAACTGGCTTAGTATTGGCGGAAAGATTCTGCAGTAAGCTGGTTTAATCTTTGTAGATTTTAGTTATTTACACTTGTTGCCGGTTGATGATACAGTTGAATTGACGTGAAATATTCGGAGTAATTATGAATGAAACAATTTTAAATCAATGCGAAGTCAGATTTGGTTTTAATAATATGGATTTTAATCGAGTCACTGAAATGCTGTCTGAGGCTTTTTGGAGCAGGGGTATTAGAACTGAAGAGGTGAAACAAGGAGCTATGAATTCCGCACTAATTCAAGGAGTTTTTTTGAATCAGAAACAAATAGCTTATTCCCGGGTTATTTCAGACAAGACCAGATTTGCTTATATTCTAGATGTTTATGTGGATGAACGATACAGAAAAAACGGAATTGGGCAATTGATGATAAACAATATTCTTAATCATGATGAACTCAAGCATGTATATCAGTGGTTATTGATAACAAAAGATGCGCATGGAGTTTATGGAAAATCCGGGTTTAAAAATATAGGAAGGCCTGAAGACTGGATGGAGATCAGAAATGAAAGACCGGAACGTTGATGAAGGATTTTCTTGCGTTTATCAAAAAGAAATGTTTCGTTGCCAGAGAATTAATTCCGGTTTGGTCTTAGCTGTAAGCAAAGGATATTTCTAGGGGTTATATTAGTTTTGTGATATGTTCACTTAAAAAGAGGGTGAAAATGAAAAGCTCTGTGGATGTATTCATTGAGTCAAAGGTTCTTGCCGAATATAGGCCGATTGTTCAAAATTTCAGGAATCTGATCAATAAATCTTATCCTGAATTAAAAGAAGAAATGCGCGGAGGAACGGATAAATATTACGGTGTGCCTGTTTACAGATTAAACAGAATTATAATTACTCTGAGTCCTACAAAAAAAGGAATCACTTTTTCGTTTGCAGACGGAAAGAGTTTTGAGGATAAATATTCTTTATTAGAAGGAGAAGGGAACAAATCACTTAATCTAAGAATAAGTAATATCGAAAACTACAGTGATGAAGTTATGAGATATTATATTGATCAGGCAATCAATCACGATAAATGATAAGTTGCTCTCAGGAATTTGATGTATAGTGTTTCTGAATTTCAAACCATAATAATGAGGCAAAATGTCCAAGTCAATTGAAGCTTCAATTGAATAACAGTTTAAAAAATCATCAGGCAGGTTGCTTCTCGTTCCCCATGAGTTTTATGATAACCCGAATGAAGATATAACATTGGAGCAGTTATGAAAAGTATTTTCCCAGTTCCATTATTTGAACATGTCAGCATAGTTGAAAACCGTGAATATGTTAAGTACTTCGACGAATCGGTCAATGTTTATAATGAACACTTTAATAAAACATTTCCTTTTAAACTTGAGTTTAATTATTTCACCTATACCGGCAAATTGGAGATATGCAACTGCGGCGGACATGTTGACAGCGTCCCTTCAAGTACAAAGCAGCTAGATTGGACAGAATCGGCTTTGTCAAATTTGTCTTTCGATCAAACATGGGCTACAAACTGGAATCTTCTTTCGATTGAATCATATTCAATGTTTATAGAAAAACTGATTGAAGGTGAAGCGGATATTAAGTCATTATATTATGAGTGTGATAAACATAATTTGAAAACGCTAGTGTCTCATTCTCTCAGGAAAGAGATGCCTATACGACGGGTTTTTTGTTATGATGTAGATAATAATTTAAGCAATATTGATGTTGATGATAAGATGAATGAACTCTTAAATTTAATAAATTTCACGAATACAGATGAACAGGTCTATGATTCATTGATTAAAATACTGAAAATAAATAATTGGTCACGAACAGATACTTTTCGTGTGGATTTCGTGAATTGACGGCACTTATTAAAATGCTGAAATGATTTAATACTATGGTTTTGGGTGGATGATTATATTTAGTATTGACTTTTGGTCAAAAACAGTATAGAAATAAAATGATACTTTTGTGTATGCGGCGCCATGTCATTGCGTACTCCTGATAAAGGCGAAATATGAAAAATATCTTCCGGGAGCTTTGAATGAAAACTGAAGATAAAGTATCGCTTCTGCTGGTAGAAGATGAAGTTATTATCGCCATGTCAGAAAAAATGGAACTGGAAAATTACGGATATACGGTTCATCATGTTACTTCCGGAGAAAAAGCAGTCCAGTCAGTTGTTGAAAATATTCATACAATAGATTTGATACTTATTGATATTGATCTCGGCTCCGGTATTGACGGAACGCAAGCTGCTGAGCAGATACTCAAAATTAAAGACATTCCGGTTGTTTTTCTATCGTCACATACTGAGCCCGAGATTGTTGAAAAAACCGAAAGACTCACTTCTTATGGTTATGTTGTTAAAAACAGCGGAATCGTTGTTCTTGACGCATCTATTAAAATGGCAATTAAGCTTTTTAAAGAAAAAAATGAACGGCGGAAAATTGAGTCGGAACTTATTAAATCCAAAGAAAGTGCTGAAGCGAGTGAACATAAATACCGTATCATGTCTGATAACATAATTGACAGTGTGTGGGTAATGAATGAGGACTTCCGGTTTACATATTTATCTCCTTCAACTGAAATATTCTATGGTTACTCAAATGAAGAATGGGAATCACTTGATTGGAAAGCTTTCGTTTATCCTGATGACGTACAAATTGTTTTTGATACGCTGGAGGATTTAAAGACAAAAAAAACTGATAAATCAAATCCGGTAACTGTCAGAGTATACCACAAAAACGGTTCTTTAATGTGGGTCGAGTTTCTGGCAAATTCTTTATTTGACGAAAACGGCAATTTTATAGGTTTAGCCGGAGTTACCAGAGATATAACTGAGAGAATAAAAGCCGAGCAAAATTACAAAACGCTGTTTAATGAAATGCTGGACGGTTTTGCACTGCACGAAATTATATGTGATTCAACAGGAATTCCAGTCAATTACCGTTTTTTAAATATCAATCCGGCTTTTGAAAGAATGACCGGTCTTAAAGCTAAGGATGTAGTCGGACGAACTGTCCTCGATATTATGCCGGATACAGAACAGTATTGGATCGACACATACGGCAAAGTTGCTGTCATGGGAGAACCTGTTTTTTTTGAAAATTACGCAGCCGCCATCGGGAAGTATTTTAAAGTTACTGCATTCCGGCCTGCCGCCGGTCAGTTTGTCTGTATTTTCAGTGATATCACAGATCGAAAACGGGCAGAGGAAGAAGCTGAAAAGCAGCTCGCTGAAAAGGAAATTCTCCTTCGAGAAGTTCATCATCGGGTGAAGAACAGCATTGCAAATATAGAAGCTTTCCTGTCTTTGCAGGCAGGTTCAAATCCCAATATCGAAGTAAAAAAAGCACTCCAGGAGGCTGTCGGCCGGGTTCAGAGCATACGTGTTCTTTATGAAAAATTATTGCTAACAGCTGACTACAGGGATACCTCAATTAACAATTATCTGGAAAGTCTTATATCTTCTCTTGTTGCGGTACATGATCTGAATAATAATATAACCGTTAAGACTGATATATCTGATTTTCTAATTAATTCCAAGAAAGCTCTGTCTGTCGGAATAATAATCAATGAGCTTCTTACCAATGTCTTTAAATACGCATTTACAGGAAGAGATAATGGAACAGTCTCTGTTTCAATAGATAAGACTGAAAACAGAGTAACGCTTGTAGTAAAAGATAATGGCGTGGGCATTTCTGAACGACGTCAGGAAAATAAATCTCCTGGTTTCGGTTTTACAATTGTTAAAATGATTGTTGAACAGCTCGGAGGTTCTTATGATATTGTGAGCGATAACGGAACTGAAAGTATTATACGGTTTGAAGTTTGAACCGGTTGTTCGATATTTTAATATGCTGAAATGCCCGAAGAAAGAAATAATATGGTTTGATAAATCGGCTCATAGAATGGATATTGAAGAACCTGATAAATTTCAGCAGGAGATTCTGAAAATAGCAAAATGATTCTATGAATAAATAAGGAGTGCCGGATTATGAATGTTTTTTACAAAACAATATGTTTCGCAACTGCCTTTATACTTTGCACGTGTTCATCAGTTAATAAAGATGTTGATGTTGTAAGTAATTTTTCAAAAGAAAAATATCTCGGCAAGTGGTACGAGATAGCCCGCATGGATTTTAAGTATGAGAAAGATTTGAATAATACTACTGCCGAATATTCTGCAGTAGACGGCAATAAAATCAAAGTTGTTAATAAGGGCTATAATTACAAGACGGGTGAATGGAAAGAAGCAGTCGGAAAAGCAAAGTTTAAAACAACAGAAGACAGGGGTGAGCTTCTAGTATCATTTTTTGGACCTTTTTACGGTGCATATAATATTGTCGCGTTAGATCCTGATTATCAATATTCTCTTGTTATGGGCGGAAGCGAAACGACTTTGTGGATTCTTTCAAGAACAAAAACTATTCCTGATAATATAAAAGAAAAATATCTGGCTAAGGCAAGGGAACTCGGTTTTGATGTTAGTAAATTCATTTGGGTTGAGCATAATAAATAGAAATCTGAATCGATAATGATTCGGATTATATTCCTGTAAATTAAAAAAGTTTTTCCCAACGGCACCGGGTTTCATTGACAGCGTAAACTATATTTATTCGGAATCAGCTTTTATCCGATTCTTCTTTTTAAATATTTTAAGGAGTTTCACTTCCGAGTTTGATGTATCAAATTCAAAAATAAATCTGAAGAAATACTGATCTATCATTACTTCGTAAATTTTATCTTTTTTAATTCGGGTGAAAATTCTTTCTCCGCCTATTTGCTGCTGAAGATAAAACTGGCTGAGCTCGCGGGCTCCCCGCATGCTTGCAAGATAATAATTCATGAAATAGTGCATTTCGTAAAAAGGATTAATAAGAAGGAAAGTAAAAGCAGGTTTGTTTTTATATTTGAGGTAATCCTGATGTATGCTGAAATCTTCAAATTCGGTTTCTTCGTATAAGTCATTTACAGGAAAAGAATTTATATAGTTGTTCAGCAGAAAACACCTGTATTCGTAAATATTATTGCTGTTTTGCCTGACGAATTCCGCGCATTTTTTATTTAAACTGTTGTTTTCATCTTCCAGATAAGTCAGGCTTGAAATGCCTGTATATTCCAGATTTTCAATTTCAGGATAAAGTCCGTATTTAAAATCAGCCAGCTTCTTTTCAAAATCCGCTGCATCAGAATGGTTCCATGATGCAAAAACATTTGCCGGACTTGCCGCAATCATAATTAAAATTGCAAATATAAAGAATATTTTAATTTTGACGAATGAAGCACTTTTGATTAATCCCATATTTTAATCACCCGATATGACAATCTAATAATTCAATGAAACAAACGCGAATATTAAGAACAGGCATCTGTTGAAAAAGGCAAGTGCAAATCTAAGGTCTCATTTATATGTTCATGATCGTCAGCCGTTATTATTGCGTAATTAATTATCTACATTTGCCGGTGATGTGAAATTATATTCCCGATTATTTTCGAATTAAGATCGGCGCTTCATTTGTAGAGTTCATTCCTTTGCTGTTGTCAATATCGAGAAAGAGCTGCGGGAGAATATCGTAATCCCTGCAAACGGGACAGCTCTGGACAGCAAATGTTATGTAGAACATTTGCCTGTAAGTGCTTTTCTGCGCAAGTGACATCAGATATTCAAGCGTCTGCTCCAGAGTTTTGCCTTTGACTGATTCACGTATAATTTCAAGTTCATTGCGTAATTGCGCCGTATTTGCTGTTATCAAAGAACTTTTTTCTGATGATGAAAGGCTTTCGAGATCGGTTTTATCAATATGAGGAGTGAAGTAGAATTTATCTTTGTTGTTCTTGAAGTATTTCTTACACTTTTCGCAGTAAGTAGATCCTTTTGCGCCGTTTAGAACAATAACCGTGCCGGTAATGAATCCTATGTATTCAAGCGCGAGAAAAGCATATCCGGCATATCCTATGTTATCTACTGTGCTTTTGTGCGACTTCCCTATTGTAAGAGAAGAATTTCGTGCCGTATCAAGCGTGTTTGCGATGAAGGCTGAAAATTCCGGATCGCTGCCTGCACTTATATAAATCAAATAATGTGTCAAAGTATAGAAGGCAAAGGCAATTGCTCCGATAGAAATCGCAAACATTTTCCCTGTATTCACATTTAATAGGCGCGCACTTGCCATGTATCCGCTTCCGGAAGCAAGTCCTGCGATGAGAGCCCCAACTGGAAAAATCCACACATAAAAACCCAACAGATTGAATTCGAATTGTTGCCCCATCATGAAAATGAGAAACATTGTAACTATAGATGTGATGATGCCGGACAGATAAATAAGTGGAAGTTTTTGATTAAGCATTTTTTACTCCTGGAGATTATAAAATTGTTCAGAGAAATAATGATCTTCTAGCTTGTCGATTCTAATGTGAAATATGCAAAAAGCATGTCAAGATAGTTTTATCATGAGAGACGGTGTGACATGTTTGCGCTGAAGATTAATTGATTTTCAGAAGATCGTTCCAGTTAGTCGTGTATGAAGGACTTTTGAAATTTCTGCGCATTGACCATTCTTTATCGATGCCTTCACAGGCCATAAACAATGAGCTCTTACCGTATTTTTTATTGATCGAGTCCATGACGACGGAAACTTTATTTTCTTTTTCGTCACGGACATAATCGCAGAATAATCCTCCCTGAAGAGAATTGTCCGGTACGAGTCCGCACAGAAAAATTCCGCATTTTTTGTATGAAAATCCGCTTCTGAATATTGATTCAATCAGCGAAAGTGATTCTTTGATAATCTGCTGTGTCGAAAAAACAGGTGTAAGAAATTTTGCCGAGGCGGAGTTTCCGTATTGAGGAGAATCGTTAAAAGGATTTGTTGAAAGATATACTGAAATCGCGGAAGCAGCACTTTTCTGACGCCTCATTTTTGCGGCAGCGTTCGCGGCATAGCATGACATTGCTTCCTTCATGTCTCTGAGTGTGGTAACCGGTACGCCGAAAGAGCGTGAAGAGCAGATGTTTTTTTTATCGGGCGAAACAGCTTCAAGCGGAATGCATGATATTCCGCGAAGTTCGTGTGCGATACGAAGCCCGACGATGGTCATTTCTTTTTTAATCCATTTGTCATCCATGAGAGTAAGATCATATGCTGTTATAATTCCATAGGACATTAGCTTCCGTGAATACGCGTCTCCGACTCCCCAGATATCCGAAACGGGAAAGCGTGAAAGCGCGGACCGGATTTTGTCATCATCGAGAATCACCATTGCTCCTTTGCTTTCCGGATTTTTCTTTGCGGTTCTGTTTGCCATCTTTGCTAAAACTTTTGTTTTTGAGATTCCGACAGAAACGGGAATTCCCGTCCATTGCCGAACGGTTGTTCTGATTTTTTCAGCCAGATCATACGGTGATTCAATCTGCGGGAGATAAAGAAATGCCTCGTCTATTGAATAGACTTCCATGTCGGGAGAAAACATTGATAGAACGTTCATCACCCTTGAAGACATGTCGCCGTAAAGAGTGTAATTGCTCGAAAGAAATTTTCCGTTATTGGTCAGTACGAGATCGCGGCATTTATGAAAAGGTGTTCCGAGTTCTATGCCGAGCAGTTTTGCTTCGGCGCTTCGCGCGATTGCGCAACCGTCATTGTTTGACAGCACGACGACCGGAATTTTTTCGAGTCTGCGGTTGAAAACCCTTTCGCACGAAACATAGAAATTATTGCAGTCAACAAGAGCCGTAATCATAAGGCCCTGTGAATGACGAAAGAGACGACACCCCATACTTCAAAATTCATTTCGTCTGTTATGATAATTGACGGATAATCGGGATTTTCCGCCTGCAGAATGACTCTGCCTTTTGAACGGATGAGGCGCTTGAGAGTCATTTCGCCGTCGATTACCGCGATTATGATGCTGTTGTGTTTCGGAGTTATCGAGCGGTCAACGATAAGAAGATCGGAATCATGAATACCGGCGTTTATCATCGAATCGCCTGAGACGCGGACGCAGAAAGTTGCGGCCGGGCGCTTTATGAGATATTCGTTGAAGTCGAGACTCTTTTCGATGTAGTCATCGGCAGGCGAGGGAAAGCCCGCCTTCACGCGGCTCGCGGCATAAGGAAGAGTCAGGTGAGCATCTTCGATGCGCAGAATTTCGGAAATATCGGCAGACATAAAACCTCACCGGCATACTATGCAAGTGTATAGTAATTTGTCAAGGTTTTTGACTCAGTCTTTTTTGATGATTTTCTTAATCAGTTCAGGCGAATTATTCTTCGGTGAGTTGACGTCTTTCGAAACTTCAAAAAGCTCCATTTCTTCCGGCGGATACGGTGACAAAAAAGGAAGCGTCAGCTGTTCATCCGAAACGGCATCGAGATAAATGCCGTGGTTTTCTTTTTTGATTATTACAGGCATCCGGTTGTGAATGTCTTTTATGAGATCATTCGCGCCTGTTGTGATGATCGCGCAGGTGCCGATTTTTCTTCCCTGAGAATCCGTGAAGAAATCGTATACGCCGGCAAGCGCGAATGGTTTTCCGGATTTGAGTTTAATGTAAACCGGGACTTTTTCTTTTCCGCTGCCTTTCCATTCATAGAAACCGTCCGCTACGATGAGGCATCTTCGTTGTTTGTATGAAGTTCTGAAATAAGGCTTGTCATTAATTCCTTCAGCTCTCGCGTTAATCATTCCGGGGCGGGTGTTGTCTTTCAGCCATGAGGGAATGTAGCCCCATTTCATTTTGACGAGCTTTTTCTTTCCGTCAAAAACGATGACGGAAATTTCAGACCCCGGAGCAATGTTGAAACTTCCCTGAGTATCTGAAAGGTTCTGGTCAATCTCGAATTCTTCCATGAGATCATTGACCGGCGTGTATTGAGCAAAACGTCCGCACATGACTTAGAATTGTCTCCTGATTGATAAAATGTTTAATGAAATTTGTTTTATTTAGTTTTCCATGACTCGGCATAATTTTTATTAGCAGGATCTGATAATTCATGAAGAACAATTCTTTCACATTTCGGAAAATCATCACAAACTTTTAAAGTCAGATTCATATTATTTGATTTCATATTCATTGACGATTTAGTTATTGTTATTTTTACATTATTGTCTTTTCGAATATATTTTCCTGAAGCAGTGAAGCTGTTTTCATTATCAGAGTAATGTAAAGTAACATTTGACTCATCAATAAATTTCATGGTTAAATAATATTCACTTTCTGTACTTCCTGAACAGCCAATACCATAATAAAAAGTTTTACCGGAAAGTACATAGTTATCCATCAATTCTTTTATTCTTTTAAGGTTATTTTCGGATTCTTCGATTTCTTTCTTTGTATATTCGGGATTAACTTTTGTTATTCCGGCGCTGAAAACAAATGCTTTTTCACCATTAAAATCAATCGCCATCCACGTCCCTTCTTTTCCCCGGACATTGTCCTTTATTCTTATATCTGCTATGACAATAACACTATCTACTAAAGTTCCTATTATTTTGGAGGTAGAATCGGGCTCCGAAAAAACTTCGATTTTCCCCCCATCTAGCGAAATGTATTTCCCCGGACTGCGGCTTTGATTAGTTATTGTATCTGTCTTGCTGTTGGTAAATAATATAAAAAATAAAATAACAATAGATAAGTATTTCATAAATCACGCTCCTTCAAATTCTTTTTTAACCAGTTCAATTGATATCATTTGAAATCAATATTAAATAGACAGAAGAGTTATAAAAATGTTACAAAAAAATAATTTATCCTCGGGCAATCAATAACTCAATGTCAAGATTAAAAGAAAGGTTTCTCCTTATGTATTCGTTTTCTGCCCGAGAGTCGGACGTACATCAAAGGGTGTTCCACACCCTTTACCCGGTTTGTCCGGCCACCGGACTTGTCGTCAAAGGCTGACGCCTTTGATATCCGGTTTCGCATGGATCATGCGAGAATATTCAAAGGGACGAGGAGCTCAGTCGCCGCTCCTCATCCCTTTGAGATCCCACTCCTGGCTTTTGTCGGGCGAATTCCTCGCACCGGCTTTGCCGGATGCTGCGGTCGCCCGAGTTGAGTCCGACTGCGTCGGACGATTTTTGGTGATCTTGATGTCATTCATCTTTTTCTGCGGCGGGGTGTTTATTTTGGATTTGACTTTTGCAATAATTATTTATATGAAGATTGATATGAGTATTGCAATTAGGGCATTCGGTACAGGTGAATTTTCCTTGTCGGTTCCATATGATAGAAGCATCATTGCGGGCTTGAAGAGAGTTTCCGGATATAAGTGGAATGTTAATGAAAAGCTTTGGTCATTTCCTGACACTCAGAAAAATCTTGATGATGTTTTGAGTATTATTTTTAACAATACGGCTAAAGATCAATGCGTTAAAGATGATTCGGAAAGTATGAGTTTTGTAATATCGAGGGAAATCAGAATACGCTCTTACAGCAGACGGACTGGAAAAATGTATGTTAAGTATAATATTGATTTGCTGGAACACGCTGATAAAAGAACCTGTGAAATTGATCAAAACGACATAACCGGATTTCTTGATTATCTCGCTTCAGAGAAAAAATCTTCATCTTCTACCTTGAACTGCGCTGTGAATGCCCTGCGTTTCTATTACGGAAATATTTTAATGAAAAAATTCATTTATAATGTACCCCGGGCAAAAAAGAATAAAAGACTTCCTGTTGTACTTAGCAGAGAGGAGGTGAAGCGTCTGATTGAGTCTTATGAGAATGAAAAACACAGGCTTATGATTGCGTTAATATATTCATCCGGACTAAGAGTTTCTGAAGCTTCCGTTCTCAAACTATGTGATATTGATATGGATAGAAAACTTATTCACATCAGGGAAGCTAAAGGAAAAAAAGACCGTTATACTGTTTTGTCGGAAAATGTATCAAAAATGATGAAAACCTATATTAGAGACTATAAACCCGTAAAATATCTGTTTGAAGACAGGGAGGGAATTTCTCCGATAAGCATTAGAACGATACAGGCAGTTTTTTCACAGGGGTGTGTCAGGGCTGGAATAGTAAAAACAGCTACCGTTCATTCTTTGAGGCATAGCTTTGCTACACATTTGCTTGAGAACGGTACGGATATACGTTATATTCAGGAAATACTCGGACACGCATCGAGTAAAACTACGGAAATATATACTCATGTCGCAGAAAGGGATTTGAAGAAAATAATCAGTCCTTTTGACCATATTTGAATTGCGTTTATTACTTGAATTTGGAATGATATACGCAATGCACATATCATTCCAAATCGGGATGTTTTGCGCATTGCGTATATATGTAGTTAAGTGCAATTAGGGCGCCAAACTTTTTGTGTTTATAAAAAAGTAGTTGAATAAATAATCCCCACCCCCCCCTTTTTTTGTAAAACTGGGATAAATGCGGATTGATAAAAGAACTAAAGGTAATAAAAATAAATGGCAATATTTACTACAAAACAATATCTGAATAATATATCAAAATATTATCAAGATCCGACAAGTTCAGAAATGTCTTACCGAACAGATTTTCAAAGATTTTTAGAAATTATATTCTCTCAAAATGAACAATATCATATTCAGCATGACCCGAAAGCTACTTCGGGTAATAAGCCAGATTTTATTGTAATTAAAAATGGTATACCAATATTATATATTGAAGTTAAAAAGATTGGTGAAGATTTAGATAAAATCGAAAAATCTGAACAAGCTGCTCGGTATTTTGGTTACACGAATTTAATCATTAGCGATTATTTAGATTTCAGATTTTATCGAAACGGAGAAAAATATGATGAATCGATTTCTCTCGGCAGAACAAACACCAAAACAAAATCGATTGTATTTAATCAGACAAATGATGAAAAATTAATTCGTACAATAAAAGATTTTGTATTATCCGAAAAAGAGCCAATAAAATCTGGTACACATCTTGCAAAGATAATGGGTGGTAAAGCACAAAGGATTCGTGATAATATAATTGCTTACCTGAATTTAGAAAAAGCTGAAAATCAGGAATTGATTAAAATTATGAATGTCATAAAAGAATATTTAATATCTGATGTTGATATTCGAATTTTTGCTGATATTTATGCTCAAACAATAGTATACGGTTTATTTGTAGCTCGATTTAATGATAAAACACCACATGACTTTAGCAGACAAGAAGCAAGAGAACTTGTACCTTCCTCAAATCCATTTTTACAACATTTCTTTGACCACATCGCAGGAAGTAGTTTCCCGAAAAGACTTGATATTCTTGTTTCGGAATTATGTGAAGTATTTACTCATGCAAATGTACATTCCTTGATGGAAGATTATTATAATGTAAAAACTAATAACAACGAAAATACCGAAACAGCTGATCCTGTGATTCATTTTTATGAAGATTTTTTGCTTGAATATGATCCATCCAAAAAAATGGACATGGGAGTATTTTATACTCCACAGCCTGTTGTACGATTTATTATTCGATCAGTCGATTCAATATTAAAAAATAAATTTAACGTAGTAAAAGGTTTAGCAGATAATCAAAAAATTCAAGCCGAAATAACTAATCATCTCGGAAAACCAATTTCAAAAGAAATACATCGGATTCAAATACTGGATATTGCAACAGGTACTGGAACATTTCTCAATGAAACAATAAAATTTATCTATGAATCATTCAAGGGTCATGAGGGTAAGTGGTCATCCTATATAAACGAAGATTTAATACCTCGATTATTTGGCTTTGAAATTATGATGGCATCTTATACCATCGCTCATTTAAAACTTTCCATGACACTTGAGCATACTGGCATATCAGATATTCAAGACAGATTGAAAATATATCTTACAAATACTCTTGATGAAGTAAAAGAATATTCATTGCAAGGTACTCTGTTCGGTTTTTTAGATAGTATTGCCGATGAGAGCAAATCAGCTTCAAGGATAAAAAAAGAATACCCTATAATGGTAGTTATTGGAAATCCTCCCTATTCTGGGGAATCCATGAATCCTCATTATACTGATAATGATGTTTATAAATTTGAACCAGGCGGTAAGATTAAACTTCAAGAAAAAAATAGTAAATGGCTGAATGATGATTATGTAAAATTCATCCGATTTTCCGAAAGTATGATCGAAAAAAAAGGTGAAGGTATTATTGGTATGATTACCGCTCATGGATATATTGACAATCCAACATTTAGAGGAATGAGATGGCATCTTCGAAAAACATTTGATGAAATTTATATTCTTGATTTACATGGTAATACAAATAAAAAAGAAACATCACCTGACGGCAGCAAAGATGAAAACGTTTTTGATATTAAAACAGGTGTTGCAATAATATTTGGTATTAAATATAAATCTGATACGAAAAAAAAGGAACCAGCTACAATTTATTTCTCCGATTGTTATGGTCTTCGTAATAAAAAACATGAAATCTTGAATACTAATGATATTTCTTCAATAGAATGGAATAAACTACCCGCAGATTCAGATATTTGGCGAGTTGAAGGTTCTGGTAAAGATGAATACATTAAGGGATTTTCTATAAATGAATTATTTACACTTTCCAGCGCTGGCATAGTTACTGCCCGCGATAAAATGTCCATTCAATTCTCACAGGAAGATATTGAAAATGTGATTATTGATTTCCAGACTCTTGATACTGAGACATTGAGAGAAAAATATAATTTAGGGAAAGATGTACGTGATTGGTCGGTTCAAATGGCCATAAATGATATTAAAAATTCAAAAGGTTCCTTTATTAAATTATCATACCGCCCTTTTGATGAAAGGTGGACATATTATACTGGCAATTCTAAAGGTTTTCATTGTATGCCACGTGAGAATGTTATGAAACATTTTCTTAAAGGAGATAATATTGGTTTAGTATATGTACAAAGATCACCAAGCGACACGCCAGCATCATATATTTTTGTTAGCAATAAAATTATTTCAAATGGTCTAATTCGTTCAGACAGCGTAAGTATAGATTCTTTGGCACCTCTATATCTTTATGCAGATGATGGCGAAAAAATGCCAAATCTTAAAAAAGAAATATGGGATGAAATTAATAAAGTCGTTGGTGAAACATCTCCTGATGATATTTTAAATTATATTTATGCTTCTTTATTCAACCCGGTATATAGAAATAAATACATTGAATTTTTAAAAAGCGATTATCCCCGAGTACCTTACCCTGAAAATAAAAATATTTTTGGAGAAATGGTTAAATATGGTAATAAACTTAGAAACCTTCACCTCTTGATTGACCCGAAAGTTAAAATTCCAATAACCACATTTCCTGTAAAAGGTTCAAATATTGTTGAAAAGTCGAAATTTGAGAATGGCAATGTTTATATAAATAAAGATCAATATTTTGGAAATGTTCCAGAAAATGTTTGGAACTTTTATATTGGCGGTTATCAACCAGCTCAAAAATATTTAAAAGAATATAAAAACAAAACTTTAACTAATCAAGATATTGAACATTATGAAGAAATTATAGTCGCTTTATCTGAAACAATATCTACGATGAAAGAAATTGAAAATTTATTCTAAGAAAAATTCTTATTCTGTATGGGGGGGGGTGGGGAATTCTTTTAATAAAATTTACCGTAAGAGTTGGCGCCCTAACTGCACTTAACACGGGGCATAAGCGGCGGCGGAGTACCGCCTTGGGCTACGCCAAATTTTCACCTCCGCTATCGCTGCGGTGAAAACTTCTTATGCCCCGGGAACGTTGTGCGAAAGGCAGA
>Ga0255347_1001829_pt1 | contig 32195 bp, 20 predicted proteins | sample wastewater_treat_2_FD_192479 | JGI IMG/M metagenome (GOLD analysis project Ga0255347, IMG submission 192479) | Wastewater microbial communities from Lulu Island WWTP, Vancouver, Canada - plant24 | ecosystem: Engineered > WWTP > Wastewater > Unclassified | place: Canada: Vancouver, British... | reverse complement strand
ATGTGGAAGCGGACGGGACGTGTCCAGTCTGCTTGTCTTAGGTTACGACGCTTATGGCATAGACGGCACAGCCGGGATGGTAAAATTCGCTATTGAACATTACCCGCAACTGCGGGGCCGCGTTAAACAGGCAGTACTGCCGCATGATGGGCTTTATTTTAACAAAAAATTTAACTGCATACTCTGTTCCGCGATTTTGATGCACATAACGCAGGCTGAAATATTTGACGCCACGTATACAATACGCAATAACCTTGAAGATGGGGGCAGGCTGCTTGTTTCAGTTCCCCTTGAACGCGAAGGGCTGGATGAAGAGGGGCGTGACGCAAAAGGCAGGCTCTTTGAGATGCGCCGCCCCGAATACTACATACTGTTATTTGAAAGGCTGGGATTCAGAAAGATCGGGTACCATGAGGATGAGGATTCGTTCGGCAGAACCGGGGCCAGGTGGTGCAGTATAATATTCTCTCTGGAGTCCGGGTCTGGCTCAAGGTCCCTTGATAAGATAGAGAGCGTACTTAACCGGGATAGAAAAACTGCAACATATAAACTGGCGCTTATAAGAGCGCTTGCTGACATCGCATCTACAGAATACAATTCGGTTAAGTGGTACGCTGACGGAACAGTTGGTGTTGAAGTAAGACGCATAGCAGAGAGATGGATTGTGTACTACTGGCCGCTCTTTGAATCTGAAAGATTTATACCGCAGATAAACGGCGAGAGCCGGACATGCAGGAAGCCCGTTAAGTTCAGGAAGGAACTTACAGGGCTTATTGACGCATTCAGGCCTGCCGGTGGACTTGCCCCGTTTTACAATATGTACATGTCGGGTGATACGGGGCAGCATGCAGTACAGGTGAAAAATTTATTGAAACAGGTGGAAGAGACAATCATAAAAGGGCCCGTGTATTATTCAGGCGGATTACTTGAAGCGGGCAGAATATTTTCATATAATACTGCAGATAAAATGGTGGTAATACCTGCGGATATATGGCGGGAGCTCTGTCTTATGTGGCACTGGATAGCTGATGCTCTCATACTCAGGTGGGGCGAACTGACATCGTCAATGAGCGGCGGAGAGATACCCGCATCGCAGGTAATTGATTTATTATTAACAGAGAATGACGCTGACAGGGACGCGACCATAAGCAGAAGGCTCTTTGGCGGGATTGACGCGCTGGAATGTATATGGACCGGCAGAAGGATAGGCGGGGATTTTCATGTTGACCATGTGATACCATACAGCCTGTGGCATAATAATGATTTGTGGAACCTGCTGCCGGCAAGCCCAAAAGCAAACAGCAGCAAGAGCGATAAATTGCCCACGCGCAGACTACTTAATGAACGCAGGGAGATTATGAGTTTTTACTGGGATCTAATTGAAAAGAGATTCCCGGCAAGGTTCAGTTTTGAAGTGAAGAGGTTTACGGGGATTTCGGCTGTAACAGGTAAGCATGATGAACTCTTTTCTGCTGTGGCCAGCGCGGTAGAGATCACGGCTGTGCAGAGGGGAGTGGATAGGTGGGATGGGTGAAGAATTTTTTGGATAGCTGAAATAAGTTGTTTTTTGGGGGACTATTAATCTTCTCTTGAATATCCGTACATCTGATCCGAACCTCTATGGTCGATAAAAAGTTGGGGTTCGTATTTCACCCAATAGCCGGTTTTGTCATGTTTAATCAGGATTTCCCTGCAAAACGCCGCGAGTTCGGCCCGGTTATTTTTCCGGATTCTCTCTGCGGTAATCTCCTCTTCAAAAATAATCACATAGCCTGGCGGGTATGCCTGTCCTTCGCTGCCGCTGTGGCAGAAAACATGGGTAGGCGGGGAATGATGTAAAAAACTTTTCAGTGCAGCTGTTACTGCTGTTTTAGAAGCGCGAACGGTTGCCGACATGCAGCTCATTTCAAATGAATAGATGTAGTTCAAATGGCCGGCTGTTTCCCAGCGGCTGCGGACAGCATGTTCCTTGAACTGGTATCCGTTTTGTTCAGCAAGTTCGAAAAATTTATCAACCATTTTAGCTTCTGTGCCTTCTTGCGACAGTATCTCCTTTGCTTTGACAACATCATTCAGTGAACGCACATAAAGAGAAAAATAGTTTGAACCTGTATGTATTATGAAGAGAGCGTTGATGCCGAGTGAATTGATAAAATTGACAAATTCATCGTGCCACGGGATATTTTCTGTGAAGCGCCCATGTGCATAATCCAGACTGTCATAGGAGTCCATGGTAGAAGCATCTCCCCTTTTTGTTTTTTGACTGCTTCGAAATTGTTCCGCAGTTAGTGGAAATTCTTTAGTGGTATAAATATCATACTCTTAACTTGCCTTGTTGTCAATTTTTAATTTTGGTTCATTCCGGAAATTTGAGGAAAGTGAAGATAAATGAATAAAAATGATAGGGGCAGATTCCTAATGGCTTCGACAAAAAAAGGAGTGCGGGCAGGCCATCCGCACCCCGCAAACCTCTTCAGCGTCTTTTGCATGAACCGTTAAATCCCGGACATTATTTTTTTATCCATTCCGCGAATTTTTTTTAAATTCGCCCAAAAAATTTTTCAAAACCGCACTCCCGCGACGTAACAGCATTGAGGAGCATTATTGCCTTCTCGCATTATGAGTATCGATTCACAGGGAGTATGATGAAACAGAAGACGGCAATCTGTGCAACGGCTATCAGCGCCATTGTTTTTTTCGCGGCCACCGCGTGGAGCGGTGATTACGGCCAGATAAAGTTCAGGGAGTTTTCAGGCGACAGGCAGATTTTTGAACGCTACACCGAAGAGGCTGCTGAGAGTATAACCGCGGAGGAATGGCAGAGCATACTCGACGCTGGCCTGCGGGAGATGTCCGCCGCGTGGGAAAGGGACGCCCTGTGGGAGCGCGACAGATATATTCGTGAAGGATTTGATGCCGGCCTTGTTAATAATAAAATGGAAGAGGCCCGGGCTGAGTGGGAGAACGAGTTTAATTATGCCATGCTCTACGTTAAGGGGGAATGGAGGGCATGGCGGGGACTTGCTCCGTATTCCGCGGGTAAGATGTCGGCTCTGGGCGAAAGTGTGACCTCAGCCGGTACTTCTGAATATGATAATACCGCTGCATGGGAGAAACATGTTGCGGAAGCATTACATGAGACTGAATCTTTATGGGAAAAGAACTACGCGCCGGAGATTTTACGCATACTTAAACAGGGCGAAACACTGAACGGTCCGGAGAAAAACGGTTTTCTTGTTAGTGTGGAACAAATCGAAAAAGATATGCGCTTCAGTTTTGACCTGGAGAAGGATACAATTCTCTATCTTGGGAAAAACGGGTTTATTGAAAAATTAAATAAACGGGACATGACTCTGCGCGAAGAGAGTGAAAGGAGGAGCGCGGCTGCCATAACCGACCGTATCATTGCTGACACGGAATCACAGATAAGGGCTGAAGACGCGAAGATACTGGACAGAGCATATTCGGCCGGGTCAGAAAACGGACTGGATTTTTCTAAGCTTGGCGCTAACTGGCAGGAGGATTTAAAGAAGCTTATAGAATACGGCATTGGCAGATGGGAGGCCGCGCGGGAAAGGTTTTATAATGAATTAGCTTCATGGGAAAAAAGAGCGGAAGATGCGTATAAAACATCAGAGTCTAAATGGCGCGAAGGGCTGCAGAGGCTTGAGGCTGCCCGCCTTGAATGGGAGAGAAAGCTCTCAGGTGAGATATATGCGGGTTTTGACGCGTGGGAGGCCGGGCATGATGAGCTTAACATGAATATAGAGAGGAGCAGACAGGAGTTATCGGAATACCTTGAGAGAATGTCTGAGCACTGGAATGAGAGCAACAGGGATCTTGTCGACATGGCTGTGAACGGTTCCGCCGTATACTGCGACGCGGTTGAAAACATCAACTGGCTTAATGAAATGAAAAAATCAACGGAATCACAGTACGCTTTCAACAGCTATGATGATGCTTTTAAACAGGCAATTGGCCGGGACCTTGTAAACCGTGTTGATGCTGCAATATCTGATGCCAGGTCAAGGTTTATAAGCAGGTACAACCACAATGATTATACCCAGAACTTTGAAGTTATTGTAAGACACGCGGGCAAACCGGGATATAATGATACGGCAGGTACCTTTACCGAATCGTATACAATAACAGTAGTGGAGCATGTGTACAGCAAAAAAGCAAGAGTCGGATATTCCGTAACAGGATTTAATACCGGAACAAAAGAGATGGTTAACACTCTCTTAAGCATTAACTGGGACAATGTTGTCACACTCGATTCTGATAAATCGAGGAGAACTGCAAACTGTTATTATGCGTTTGAACTGGCAAGATGGGACAAGATAAGAACAGCATTCAGCACCATAGCGCGTGACGCGGAGTTCTATATGCATGAACGGAACATGGAGGGTCGGGAGAACGGAGCGGGTTATCTGACCAATAAGGATGGCAATTATACTGTAAATGCCGATGGTTCAGCCGATCCTTATCTTATGACCGGGGCGGAGTACAGCCTTGAGCTTGCGGAGCGTGACATGAAGTTCTGGAGCCGTAGACTTGAAATTGCCCGGTCGGTGCTTGATTACGCCGAAGGGAGGACGGTTGAGACTGCTTCTCAGACAAAAGAGAATATGTCCCGGGCAAAAGCGACAATGGATAACGCGAAAAAATCCTACGACAATGCCCTTGGGGAGGTGAATAAAATTCTCGCGGAACTGCGAAACATTCAGGGCTTAAAACCCTTAACCGATGACCCCGATGCGTGGCAGAGATATTACGAAAGCTATAACTCGAGCATTGAGAATCTAACAAAAAATTACGGCAATTCCGAAAAAGCTCTTAAGACTGCGGAAGAGAATTATTCAAAGGCAAGGGCCGCGTTTATAACGTATAAAAATATGACCGGTGAAAATGGAGAGGCCCGTCCGGTAGAATATCTTAAGAATGAAATAATAGAGATCGAACGGAATATTATCCGTGCCGAAGAGGCGATTAACCGTCAGCGCGAGCAGTTGTTCATGAGGCAGAACGGAGCCGATTTCGCGTCCCGTACAGCAGGCTTTGCAGTGTTATACAGGGGAACTGTAAAAAATTATGAACAGGCAAAGGGAAGGCTTAATCTTTTCCTGAATATTATGCAGGGCGCTGAATCCGAATCGGATCTATTGGCGCGGGTTAATGCTATTTATGAAAACAGGGCGGCTTTATGGGGTGATGAGGCGGATGAGTTTTTTGCCGTGCTTAAACTTGAAGTCGATGCTTATAACAATGCGACTGATGCGGACAGAGCTGAAAAAAAAGAGAATGTTTTATCCGGGATACGGGAGATTTTTTTCAGCCTTAATGCGGAGGTTGATGTTTACAGGAAGAGCCTTGATATGCTCAGGGATGAGAAATTTGACCCTGAGGCATTTATTGATGCTGAATATACTGCCGATCATAATGTCTATGCTGATTATGCCCGTTATTCCGCGGCAGCGCTTGATTTAATTGAAGATTATTTTGACGATGCGGATTCAGGTAAATGTGATAAATCGTACGAAGGCGCGTGGGGATTTCTTAAAGCAGAATTTGACAGGCAGCGCTTTCTCTTTGGCGAGGACAATAGCAGCTATGTTATTCACTACACCGCGCTTAAGTATTTTGAAGAGAGGTACAGGGGAATTACTGCTGAGACCTGGGGGCAGTACAGGGCGAGGCTTGCGGCTGAAAGCGATTACGCTGATAAAGCTGCAGATATTCATGAAAAGATGGCTGCCGGGAAGATAGCCGGAACCGTTCTGGAGATGCAGGCGCTCGCTTCAAAGGGGAATATTAAAGCGATACGGTATCTCAGGGAATATTACGGGTCAGGCAGCGCGATCCCCGGCCTTGAGTACATAAAAGAATATGACGCAAGGGCTGAGATTGCTGATTATGTAAACGAATACCTTAAAAATTTTGCAACTGAAAACAGGCATTTATTTATTCATACCGAAAAACTTCAGGCTTCACATGATTATCTCGCGGATTTGTATGAATTTTTATTACCAGCCGGATTGCCGGGAATCCTGTTTGGTAAAAAAACTTTTACCATTGACTCGTTCAGGTATATGACTCCGGAGCAGATGAGCGCTGCCGCGGGTCTGCTGCAGCAATACGTCGCGCGCCTTGAAAAAAGCGGTATGCCTGTGCCTCAATCCATAAGGGCCGCGGCAACTGCAATAGGCGAAATCAAAAAAGATCTTGATACTGAGCTTTTTATAATGAGCTACATGAACAACCTGCTTAGCGGCACAGCAGACGAGATACTTTCCGCAGCCGGGCGTGCGGCGGATGCGGCAGAAACAGCGTACTCATTTTTACTGACCTGCAGGGATAGTTTTGAAAAAGGCACATCTTACAATGACATTGCCCTCAGGATTATCAGCGCCTATGAATCCCTTTCTGAATCCCGGAAGTTAGAGATTGACGGTAACGAAACATCGGCCGAAGACAGAGTTTCGACCTTTATAAAGAACCTCTATCTGTATATCTATGCTATTGATCTTGCTGAATGTGAAAAAAGATACGTTATGAGCATGGGTGATGCTTCACCCGCGGACTACGCTTTGATGCTGCCTGAGAATATGCGGCAGCAGTTTATACACGACACAACACCGGCGTATGAGCGGATGCAGTATGACCTCGCGCTTTCAGAGGGGAATGTTACATCTGTTGACGCATACATAACCGCGCGTATTGAATCTAATGGACTTGATGATGAAACAGCGGAATCTTTGAGAAACTACGCGCTTATCAGGGAATATCTTGGCGCCGCAGTCAAAAGGCCCTTTAGCGAGCAGTCTTTCGAGGTTAAGGTTTATCTTGCGGAGAAGTTTTATTATGACATGGTCTTTTCCGGGAATGCCGGTTCTCGGGATATTGAATCGCTCTTAGAAGATGAATTCGGCAGTGATAATATTGATGGTGATATTATAGATAGAGTCGAGGAATACGCGCGCAGGGTGAACACGGTTCTCTTTTATAATGGGAACATTGATGCCTGCATTGAATCGCTATCACCTGCCGTGGCAGAATATCTCCAGATGTACATATATGGAGAGGAGAACGCCATACTGCCCGGTTATGAATACGGCATATACGGCAGGGAATCGGTCGTGAACGGGAAACTGGCGATTGCTGAAGGCGGCCTTGAAAGGGTTTTAGACGGCTTTGATCTGGGTTTTGGCGAAAGGATTATTGCGGTGGCGGATTACCTGGAAAGAGTCCATGCTGAACTGGACAGGGCAAAGGTCCTTGATACTTTTGTTAAAACCGGGGCAGGCAGGAAGAGCTGGCGCGACAATGCGGTTTCAATAATAGACAGCGAAAAGGTCATGGGGGACGATGATTCCATTATTATAAAAACGACATCCATAATAGAAGCAATACCTGTATCCGGTACAGGGTATATTGATGGTTATGACGAGGCCGGCGCTAAGAATGTAATTGTTTATTCGCAGAACCCTGTGACAAGAGACAATTTAAGTTACAGCATGAACGGGATAATAGATGATGTAAACATGATCGCCATGATCTTCAGCAGTCTTGATAAGGCATACCGGGAGGAAATCAGCATTTACAATACAATAGGCGCGTTCATTGAAAATGCCGACAAAGCGTACAGCCATCTTGAGTATTATATTCCTGTCGACGGCAGATACGGTTTTGAGGATGAGCTTGACAGTTATGTTTCGGCAACGGATTCAGCACAGATTGTTTACATGGCAGAAATTGATGATCTTTACTCCGGCCTCCTTTCTATGGAGAGAGCGATAGTATCTGACAAGAGTTCTGTAATAAATAATAACGCAATAATTGAACAGCTTGGAGATAAGGATGAAGCAGCTCTGCTCGCGGATATAGAGTCTGCCCGGAGTGTACAGGAAGAAATGGAGAGAGCATACCAGAAGGCTAAAATGGATCTAAATGAGGCCCGCGAGAACTACAGCCTGGCCAATGAACGTTATACGGACGCCATGGAGAATATAAGCAAAACATACAGCCTTTTTAAAGATGCCGAGTTTGAGTTTGAAAAAAGATCAGGCATATATGAATACGCGAATACGCCTTATCTTAAAGAGAGCAGCAGTCTTGACAGCGGCCTCGGCAGTGCCGCGGCTGTTGACGGCACCGGCAACACGAATTACGCGGAGCTTCCAGTACCTGACGCGCGGGAAAACTATGAACGCATACTGGCCAGGTATAAAGAGGCGGAAGCCCTGTACATCGCGGGCAGGAAGGCTGTTGCTGAGCAGGAATCTGTCGCGTCCCTTAACATAAATACCAGCGCTGCAAATGAATACGCGGATTATAAATCTGATTTTGTACGGAAGAGCGAAAGTTACATCCGTATATGCCAGACAGAGACAGTGCTTAACGAAAACATCAGGGCTCTCGGCTTCGAATATGAACAGAAAGAGAAGGAATATTATGCTGTTAGGGATAGCATTCAGTTTTTTGCAGATCTGCCTCCTGATGTGAAAGATGATCCGGGAATGATAGCGGAGCTTGAGGGGCTCAGGGACAGGATACTTTCACATATAAATAACACCGATGATGCGGCAATATATTCTGACGCGATAGCCTGGTACAGTTGCTGGATTGACAGGCAGAGGCCTGATTTTCCGGATGAGGATTACAGATATATTGCAGCGATTAATGCCTGGGCTGATAAATTTGAATCCCTTGCTGAGCACGTCAGGAAAGACATAAAAGATTTATACAGCGGTTTTGGTGAAGGAATGTCACTAAAGGGAATACTTGAAAATTATAAACGATACGTTTATGCAAATTATATGAAGGAGGTTTATAAACGAAAAAAAAATAGCACTAACAAATACAGGCATCCAATAAGATGGTTAAATGCCAGGAATGCTGAGAATAGTTGGAAAACAAGACGTGACCAGAGTTGGGCGAGTTATCAGGGACACTCTAAAAGACTTAACGCGACCCTGAATGATTTTGTCAGGGCAAAGACAGACTATGTGCCTGTATATATAAAGTACATGAACGCGGTTTCATTACAGAGGCTCGATGATGTAAAGAAATACCTTGGCGCGGAAAAGGGCTACAATCTTACGGACGAAGACCTTAAATATCTTTATGACAATACAAGTGCAAGGGTGAAGATAGAAGGTATAAACACAGATAGTGCGCGCAGGGAGATTAAACGCAGGGATATAGACGGTGCGGATGTAAAGGTAAAATATTACGAGGCCGAAGAGGTTGTTGACGGACAAAGGGTTACAAGGGGCAAAGTTGTTGTTCTTAACAAAGACTGGAGCGAATCAGAAGAAACCTACTATGTGACAGACCCATGGATAAAGTTAAAACTTGATGGCCGGGAGCAGGCAACATTTACAGTCGGTTCGGTTTATGACCTTTATGACAACAACTATGACATAAGAACTGTATCAGGCCTGCTGCGCGTTGCAACATCAAATTACAGAACGGAATACATGAAAGGGCTGATGGGCTATGTGCAGGAGAGCGCGCGGGCAGGCGCACATGATTATACGGTAATGCTGCGCGACCTTGAGGAGACATACAATTCGCTCAGGGAGACGGCAGTAAACTTTAACAGCAGGTCCGAAATCCGCCAGCGCAGCTTTGAAGGATATAAAACAATAATGAAAGAGTTTGCCTGGAACGAAGATGGCAACTCGGTTCAGCAGATGATAATAAGCGAGTATGCAAGGCAGAACAGGCTGTTCCAGGAGCAGCAGTGGCAGCATCAGAAGGATAAGTATGCGGAGAGGCGTAGCAGGTGGGAGGAGGTAACGGGCTATATACTTAACCGGGGACTGCGCGACTGGAGACTCAAGGGGAATGAATACATGCAGAAATGGCGCAAGTGGAGAATTGAAGCTGTCAGGCAGATAGAAGCAGGCAAAGAGTGGTGGACAGACCGTGACCTTGAGATGAAGCAGGAGATGAAGATATGGGGGGATGACGCGGCAGCAGCGGTTAGTGCAGAGGCGGCACAGAAGTTCTACGAAGATCTTCAGACAAGAGTTGACGCCTGCGAAAGGCGGATAAGAAACAGCATGCCCGGCATGGAAGGCATAATGGCAGATACTGATTCCCTGATTAATAAAACAATGAAAAGTATTCCTGTGGATTCACTGGGAGTGCTGAACAATACCATGTTCAATATGGACAGGGTTGCCGGTATGGCCGGGATTTTCACTTTTGGAAACAATGCTTTACTTGCGGATAGAAATAAAAAGTGGCAGCAGGAATATGAGCAGGCTTTCGGCGTAATGCGCAATCTGCAGGTGCTGGACGTGCTTAACGGCATTATAGAGAATTTTAACAGCCAGCTTGTCATGGCTAACCTCGGGGTGTACAGAAGCGTGGAGTGCGATCTGAGATATTCAGATGCCTACGGCGAAGCAGACTTTGTACGCAATGAAAAAGAGAACCTGTGGATAATACGCGTATGTGTAGAGAGCAATCTGCTTGGCAAGGACAAGTACAAAACCAGAAAGTTCAATGACTACGTAAGCATGTCAAACAGTACTGTAATGCTGAAGCCGATCAGGGGCCTTTATGGTGAAATAGATTTTACAAAGCCCGAAACATTTGCCAATATAGACGCGTCAGAACTGGAAGTGTACGTTGGCCTTGCGAGCAGCAAACTTAACAATGAAATAGAGAATGTATTTGGAACAGGGGGATTATTCAGCGAATACACTAATGGTGAATTTGAACGCCTGAACAGGGAGTTCGCGAAATACTACGGCCAGTGGGCAGCGGGGGAAGCGTTAAAAAACGCGGGATTCTACGCGAAGCCCATATTCCCCGGAGGACCGAACATGATGAACGCGGCTGTAATTGGCGCGGGCGTTATTGGCGGTCCATGGGCAGGATTCGCGGCACAGATGCTCACCACTGGCATACAGGTGGCAGACGGCACAATGCAATGGGGACAGGCGGCATTATCGGTTGGGACAGGCGCGATTACAGCAGGAATAGGTATAGGCGCTGACTACCTTGGAGATGCGATTGGAGGCGGATTTACCGGCGCAGTTTTAAAGAACTTTACAAAGACCTGTGCCGGTACCCTAACCGCCGGAATAGAATATGATCCGCAGAACGGATGGGGCTGGGACGGAGACAGGATGACCAGTCTTGATACCTGGCTTGCCGCGGGAGTAACTGCCGCGGCAGGGAGCATAACAGGCGGGATTGATATGAACGGATTAAGCACTTCACTTGTAAGCGGTTTTGGAAGCAGCATAAGCCAGGGTATAGCAACAGGTGACTGGAAGGGCAGCTTTGAGACGGGGATGATAGGCGCTGTCAGCGGGTACGCGGGCAGTCTGATAAGCAGCGGATTTATGGAGGGTGCTGGATTGGATAACGCCTATACAAATGAACTTGTTAACAGCTATATGACTTATGGTATAGGCAGGATGTTAGGCAGCGATGCGAGGTTCGACATGAATCGCATAGGTAATGTTGATACAATCAACATTGTTGTTCAGGGTATATACGCGGGGTATGAGAAGAAGAGGGCAGAGGAGCTTGCTGCTCAAGATGAACTCAAGATACAGGAGGAGTATAAAAGAAGAAGAGATGAATTACAAAATAAATATGGCAAGAGAAAGGGGGATGAGATATTTATAACCCAGCTTGTAAATGAAAAGTTAGACAGGGAGTACGAAAAAGAACGGGAAGCACAGGCTGAAAAAGATAAATTTAAAGATCCTTTTGAACCTCTGGAGAGAAGCCTTGAAGGTATATTTGTGACATTCAGCGGAATTATTGGACAGGGGACAAGGCAGATACTGGACGCTATAAAAGCCGGGGTAAAGGACCTTGCTGAAAGTACAAAGAACCTTTTTATTCACGGGAGTTTCTCGACTGATGAGACGGTGAAACAGAAGGAGCGGAGGAGAATTGAGGAGGAGAAAATAAAGAAAGAACAGGAGAATCTGGCAAAAAATATATCCGCGAAGATTGATGAAATTAAGTTTGATAAGATGGAAGTTGTTCAGGCTGATTCGGACAGGATTGTTAAGGGAAAGGTACAGACACATCCAGTTTTTGGAGAAACAGCATTTATATTGGAAAAGACCGGATGGGATGGAACAAATTTTGAAAATAATAATAATTTTGATGTTTTGAATCAAAAAGATTTAGAAAATTTAAAAAGAATAGGATTACCCCATAAAAAAGGCGCATGTATGTTTTTTTCTACAGTATATGGTGTTGCTGATGCTCTTGGTATTACTTTAACGCCAGCAGATGTGACAAAAATATATAATAAAGCATATGATAACAAAGCAGTCGGACAAGGCGGTAATGGTTCATATTGGTGTAATAATTTTCAAGGTATAACGGATGCTGTCGGAGAAGTTAAACATACTGATGTTAAAAATCTTGATGTACCAGATAGTTATAAGAGTATTGATGATTCATCAAGAATTGATAATGTAATTGATATGATTAAAACAATCAAGGATGGTGGGACAAATCAAATACGTTATGGTGCTGATCCAACAATTCCAAATAGCTCAGCTCATTCTATGCGAATTATAGGGAGCTTTATAGAAGGTGGAGAAATTATTTTTGAGCTTAAAGACACGAATAATCCTAATGTACCTACGTATGTAAATACAAAATCAATGAAACTTTACACCACCTATTATGATAAAAAAGAAAAAGTAAATATAAAAATTTATAGCAAAAGAAAAGTAAGAAGTTATTTATCAATAAAGAATAAAAAAGCGAACTAAAAAGGAGTGTGTTTATATGAATTTTAAAAATTATAAAATATTGTTTGTATTATTTCTGATTTTGTTCTTGGATTCGGGTTTTAAAAATGCAATTTGTAAAAACAATCAGAAGCATAATATAAACTCTGGAACATTTGAAGTATTTTCGGATTATGTTTTTATAATGAAATCAGCTAATATAATTTATGAAGATGATCAAAAGCAGATAAAAATACCTGTTTTTCAAGGAAATAAAAATGACATAAAGTATCGTGATTTTTTAAAATATTGTTATGAAAAAAAATATTTAGAACCCAAATCGGCGGAGACATATTTTGTAATAAAGAGTAAAAAAAGGGAAATGACGAAAACATTTCAGGAATTCATGTTGTTTTATAAATCAAATATTTTAAAAGATACTGATTTAAATAAACCAGCTTTTATCATACAAGATGGGTGTGCTCCTGAGTTATACTATGATTTTATCGTTGATGGGGTACCATTTGTGTTAATGATAAAAATCAGCGTAGATAATTGTGATGTCGAAAGTGATGAGCCTTTTTCATTTAAATCAGTGTTTGATATTAAACTTGTTGAAACAATTGGAGAACCATTTTTTTCGTATAGGTTTTGGAAGAATAGAACGAGTAAAGATTTTTGAACTGCTCTGCTATAGAAATTCGAAAACAAAGAAATTAGAGCATGATCCTAAAGAAAGGTCATTAATTAGATTTCAAACTGCAAAAAGAAAAAAATGAAAGGAGCTAGAAGGAGGTAATGTGGCGAAAATAAAAAATATTTATGACATTCTACCTGATGAAAACATGGATTATCCAAGTTTTGTATATTCGATTGATATTAATAGTGAACTGACTCCATGGTAAAAATTTTTAAAAAGATTGGTTGCAAGGGGCTCTAAATTGAATATATTGATCGAGAAATTTTAAATACAGAACAATAACAAATAACAAGGAGAACGAGTGAATGAAAACAATATCCATGCGGGTTCTATTATCAGTTTTGATAATTATGTTGTTTGGCTGTAGTCTTATAATGAGTGAAACTACAGCAAAGAGTAATATTAAACCCGGTTCAGTAACTAAATACGGTGAATTTCAAAGATATATAATCAAATTCTCCAATCTTATTTACGAGAGAGACAATAAAGAGATTAAAATACCGGTATTTCAGGGAACCATGGGTGATGTTAAATACAATGATTTTCTTCAATATTGCGAAGATAATAATATTTTAAAAAAAGGATCGCAGGAAAGCGGATTTATAATTGTAACAAAAAGGGGTGAGCTTAAAAAGAAGTTTCATGAATTTCTAAGGTTTTATAAAGGGAATGTGCTTAAAGACTCCGATATAGACAGGCCCTCAAAAATGTATGTATATGATGGTGTTCTGGAGATAGAGTATGATTTTTTAGTTAATAGCGTTCCAATGGCTCTTAAGATAACAATTTATACAACAGAGGATTTTGATACTGATAGTATAAAGTCGGTTTTTGATATAAATAATATTGATGAAAACATGAAAACACCTGAACCTTATTTTATGTTTACATTCAGGCCGAGAAGAACTACAAATTAACTCATTGCTGAAGTAGATAATCCATTGCAAAATCATGGATCAGTTGTACATTAACTTTCAGAGGAATGTGTCAGGTGAATACTGTATCTGAACATCTGAACCTCTTCCGGTTCATAATACCTCAGAAGCTCACCGCAAGGTGAGCTTGTTTTATTATGGCGCGTAAACTTTAACCGACGATAATCGTCGCCAGAAGAAGTATCGCTGACACAATCGTTGCCGCAAGTGAAGGAATGGTAATCCACATGTTGCGGAATTTTATGCCGCTCACTATTCCGGCGAGACCTATGATGATAAAGATTGTATATATGCTGATATTCATTTCTGTCCTCGTTATATATTTTCTCAGCATGTCTAATGTAGCATGTCGCCAGATGGTATCAAAAGTCAAGGCTGAAACTATGGTAAAACTTGCTGTGTAATAGTGCGGCTCTTGGCTTAATGCGGCCGGCCGGGTGATCGTTTCATAAGTCCATGTCTGGCAGTTTAATGACCATTTGATATGTGAGAATCATGCGACTTCACGCGCGGTGTATTCTACAATGTAGTTTTTTTCTGTCAGAGAGTTCATGATTCCGCGCAAGGGATTCGCAGGGTATGGCCCGCTCTGGGGCTGTGCCATAAGGCCGAACATTAGTGAGGGGGTCAGAGCAGGTATCGGTCTACCTGAGTACAGCGGGCCGGAGCGATAGCGCAGCCCGGAGAAGCCCGGCACCGTCATCTAAACTTTTAATTTGTGCAAGCTACAGATAAGGGAAAAGTAAAAAGGGGCAGGTCTTTTTCCTGCCCCTGATTGTTAAAGGAGGTGTGCGCCCTGAAAACTATCTCAGGGTGTAACCGCTCTTTGTCAGGTCCGCGATAACCTTTTTCTGCAACGCGTCGATCTCGCCGGGTTCAAGGGTCTTGTCCTTTGACGCGAATATTACTCTGAATGATACGGACTTTTTATTTTCCGGTATGGGCGCGCCTTCGTATGTCGCGAAGACCGTGGCTTCGCGCACAAGGTTCCTGTCGCTCTTTAGTATGATATTCTGTATGTCCGCGCTGTATGTCATGCGGTCTGCTATTACCGAAATTTCAAACGGCACCTCGGGGAACTTCTGCAGCTCTTTGAATCTGACCGGTGTCTTTTCTGCATCAAAGACCGAGTTAAGGTCTATGTCGAACATCGCGGCGCTGCCGTTAAATTCGAACGCGGCTGCTGTTGCGGGGTGAACCTCAAAGATCAGTCCTGCCTCTTTCCCTTCAATTAAAATTTTCATCGATCGCCCGGGGTGCGCGTAGGGCGGCAGCGTTTTTGTCCCGGGAACAAGCGAATAGTTTTTTACGCGCAGTTGTTTAAGCAGTCCCGCAGCTATTGACTTTGCCCCGTAAAAGATCGGGGTTGTAGGCCTTCGCATATATACAGTTCCCGCGGCGCGGAAGTTTTCGTTTATGAGGTCCGGGGATTTCCGGTCCTCCTTGAGGTATACGCGTCCCAGCTCAAAGATGTCAAATGAATCGCTGAAACGCTGGTTGTATTTTACAAACTGCATCTGGTTGGGGATGAGTGACCTTCGAAGCCTGTCTATGTCAAGTGAAAGCGGGTTCCTCAGCCGCAGCTCTTTGTCTTCATTTATCTTAAGCGTGTTGAGGATTTCGGCGCCTAAGAACGAGTAGCCTGACACTTCGGTCATGGTGAATGAACCGCTGAGTATGGATTTTACTTCACGCTCAAAGTACCTGAAGAGATTTTTTACAGGAGGGACGCATGGCACCATGGGCGGTTTTGACGCTATGTTGCTGTAGCCTATGATGCGCCCCACCTCTTCGACTATGTCGTCCTTCATGGATATGTCTTTAGTGGCGCGGAAGTGGGGCACTGTTATGTTCAGGTTGCCTTTATCGTTCTTTACTGTATAGTCCAGGGCGGTGAGTGTTTTGATTATTGACGCGTCATCCACATCCTGGCCGATCCTTCTGCGGATGTAGTCCGTTGTCACATCAATGGTTATTGTTTCAGGTTTTACTGGGTAGGCGTCCACTATGCCGCTCGTTGCCTCCGCGCCAGGTATGACCTCCCTGATCAACTGGTAGCATCGCAGCAGCGCGTCGACTGTGATTTCGGGCGACAGAGATTTTTCAAATCTCATGGCCGCTTCTGTGCGCGAGTCGAATCTATGTGCTGTCTTCCGTATGTTCACTGGATTGAATGTGGCGGCCTCGAGCACAATCTCAGTTGTCGAGGCATCGACTTCGCTGTTGCCGCCGCCCATTACTCCCGCGAGCGCGATGGGGCCGCCGATGTCTGTTATGAGCACGTCTTCGGGTGTGAGTTCATGGCTGCGGCCGTCAAGTGTAGTGAGCTTTTCACCCTTTGATGCGAAGCGCACAATTATTTCGTCGCCTTTAAGTTTTTTCCTGTCAAAGGCGTGCAGCGGCTGGCCGAGCTCGGCCATTACATAGTTGGTTATGTCAACTATGTTGCTAATGGGCCTCATGCCAATGGCTGTCACCGCGGCTTTTAACCAGTTCGGGGACTGGCCGATTTTTATATTCTTTACAACAAGCCCGCTGTATCGTGAAGCCCCTTCCGGATTTTTTATGCTGACTTTAAGGTTGTCTTCGTTTTTAAGTGTCGTAAGGATCGACTTGTCAACCAGGCTTTTGTGGCCGCGTCCAAAGTGCGCGGCAATCTCGCGGGCGAACCCGCAGTGTCCCCAGAGGTCAGGCCTGTGCGTGATAGCCTTGTTGTCAATATTAAGTCGCACATCCACCCAGTCCGGGTAGAGTTCCGAAAGCGGTATTCCGGGCTTTGTGTCTGGGGGGAGTATGAGTATGCCGCTGTGGTCCTCTGACAGTCCAAGTTCCTTGAGAGAACAGAGCATTCCGTTCGATTCAACACCGCGGATCTTTGTTTTTTTTATTTCAAATTCTTCGCTGAATTTTGTTCCGATTGTTGCAAGCGCCACCATGTCGCCGGTCTTGTGGTTGGGTGCGCCGCACACGACCTGCAGCGTCTCTTTGCCCGTGTTGACTTTACATACAGTGAGTTTGTCGGCGTCCGGGTGTTTCTCGACGCTTTCCAGCTTCGCTGTGATTATTGTTTTAAAGAAACCGTTCAGGTATTCTATTCCTTCGATTTCGGCTGTCGACATTGTAAGCTTTTCAGCTATCGATTCGGGCGTCAGCCCTGATAAATCCACCATCTTTCCGATTATTTTAAGTGATATCCACATATTGTCTGCTCCATTACCTTAGAATTGCTGCACAAACCTGATGTCGCCGCTCATGAAGTGGCGTATGTCGTTGATTCCCGCCTGCATCATGATCAGCCTGTTAAGCCCCATTCCGAAAGCGAACCCTGACCACTGCTCAGGGTCAATACCGCCCGCCCGCAGCACATTTGGATGGACAAGTCCGCATCCGAGGAATTCAATCCATCCTGACTGCTTGCATACCCTGCATCCGCTTCCGCCGCAGATAAGGCAACTGAAGTCCAGTTCAAATCCCGGCTCGACAAAAGGGAAGTATCCGGGGCGAAGCCTTATCTTTACCTTGCTCTTGAACACGCCGCTGAGTACCTCTTCCATTACATATATCAGGTGCGCGACTGAAATGTCCCTGTCGACCATCATGCCCTCGACCTGATAGAATGTATGTTCGTGCGATGCGTCCGTAGCCTCATACCTGAAGACGCGTCCCGGCGCCATGATCCTGAAGGGGGGTGACATCTTTTCCATGCCCCGGATTTGTATGGCCGATGTATGGGTGCGAAGAAGGTTGCCGTCCTCTGTCCAGAATGTGTCCTGCATATCGCGCGCAGGATGGAACTTGGGTATGTTGAGCGCCTCGAAGTTGTAGTACTCTGTCTCCGCTTCAGGGCCGTCAAGGATCTGGAATCCCATTGATGTCAGGATATCCTCGATTTCGTACTGCGTTTTCGAGATGGGATGCAGGTGCCCCTGCCTGTTTTTCCTTATCGGAAGCGCCGGGTTGAGTGTAACGTCAATCCACTCCGATGTCGCAAGGCCGCTGAAACTTGCCTGCTTCAGACCGGAGACCTTCGCGTCGAGTGCTTCTTCGATTGCCTTTTTTATTTCGTTAGATTTTTTACCGACAGCGTTCCGCTGTTCCGCGGGGAGTTCGCCCAGCGTGCGGAGTATGCCGGTCAGTTCGCTTTTTCTTCCAAGTACGCGTACGCGGATATCTTCAAGTGAATCGAGTGATTCAGCAGAATTGATGGCTGTAAGCGCGTCCTTTTTAATCTTTTCGAGTTTTTGTTCCATAGGTCAATTCCTGTGTATGTATTATGCCGGCGCAGGCCGGGTTGATTAAATCAGTTTTATGTGACGGGGCAGGGGCAAAGGCAGGTGAGTCTATCTGTTCCCCGCTTTGCCCCGGATAAATATGAATCGTATGTAGAATAGAATTTTGTGCATCGCCTGTTTATGTTCCATTTATGTTGCTTATACCCGGGGTCAGAGCATTAGCTGCTGTCCGGGGGGTCAGAGCCCTTAAATAAAAAAATGTCTGATGTGATTTTGCTAAAATCCGATCACACCTGTAATTATTATTATTTTTTTCAATCAGTCTTAAATACATGTTAAAAGTCAAGGAAAATGTATGCAGAATGTTAATTGTGATGTGTTCATGTTTGTTCAGGCTCTGACCCCGGGTATGTATTTGATATAAATTCGGGCAATTGAGGGTAGAGTAAATGCATAGATTACTGAGACATGTGTCCGGGGGTCAGAGCATGATAGATAGGGGTCAGAGCCTGTTCCTGGGGTCAGAGCATGAATTATTTGGCCTTAATTGAAGTTCTATTGATTCGCTCAATTGCCATTTTAGCAGCACCCATTGCAGACATTCTGGACTGCTTCCTGAGTGGAATTAGTTTTACCTTCTCTTTCATTCCGGCCATGGCGTGCTTTTTAATAATTTCCTTAACGACAGGGAAAATCAGCCTGTATGCCTGAGAAAGTCCTCCTCCAAATACCACTGCCTGGGGATTGAAAATATTAACAATATTGACAATTCCAAAACCCAGATAGGTCGAGATCTCGTTTATTGACCGAAGGGCCAGAGCATCTTTTTTTAAGGCTTCTTCGTAAATTATTTTAGATGTAAGTTTTTCGTTAGTAATTCGAGTATTCAGCGACGAATCCGGGAAAGATTTCAGGTCTTTTTTTACTGTTTCGACAAGTGCTGTGGCAGATGCATAGCGTTCCAGGCACCCCCGGTTGCCGCAGGGACACTCCCGTCCGTTTATATCAATAGTCATATGCCCCAATTCAAGTGAGCTGCCGCTCTGACCCGTATATATACTGTTGTCAATAACAGCTCCGCCGCCTATGCCTGTACCCAGCGTGACCATAATCCAGTTGGTGTATATTCTGATGTTGTCCTGCAGCCATGCTCCTGCAGTAGCAACAGTTGCATCGTTTTCAAGAAAGACAGGTTTTCCTGTTAAAGACCTGATCTTTTCAGCAAGCGGGTAATTATTCCATGCAGGTATATTCGGGCTGTTTATGACAATACCATTACGATTATCGATGGAACCTGCAGCTCCCAGTCCGATTACTCTGAGTTTATTAAGTTTTATACTGCATTTTTTTAACATGTATTCAATTAGTCCGGCAATAGCGAAGTCAATATCCTGTGCTGCAGCAGGTGTGGGAGTTTCGCCCGATGTGATAATTTTCGTGTTAGTGTCTGTGATTACACCCTTAATTCCAGTGCCGCCTATATCAATGCCTGCAAACATATAATTCTCTCGGGGGAATAAATTTTTGTAGTCCGGCTCTGACCCGGATATTGCGTGTGTATATTATAATATTATTCAACATCATTATCAGTAAATAAAATTTATTTTTTTTAAAAAAAAGCTCTGACCCCGAAAAAATTTTCATTTTTAACCAGTTCAAATCGTATTAAGAATATAAACTGGAGGTTGGAATGCCAAGAAAATTACGTCAAATAGGGCAGGGACTTACTCATCATTGTTTTTCCAGATGCCACGGAAAGAAAAATATGCTCCTCGGTAAATATGGAAAGAAGTATTTCATCGAGGCCGTTCAGATGTGCCAGGAGAAATATGATTTTGAACTTGTTGCAGCAGAAATTGTTGGAAACCATATTCATGTAGTGCTGAGAACACTGGAAGGGAAAGAGTCTGTATCCAGGATAATGCAATACATAAAAGCACGTGTTGCAGAAAAATACAATAATGCCATGAATAGAACAGGTGCGTTCTGGAACGAAAGGTTCGGATCGATAATAATTGAGGAAGCCGAAAATCCTCAGGATTACCTTTTATGGTTGCTATGGTATATTGGATATAATCCGGTCAGAAAGGGTTTAAGCCGTGATCCAAGAAGGAATGATATTGGTTTTATAAATTGTTATTTGCATAAAGACTATAAACTTCCCATAAAAATTATTCTTCATTCATTTTTTTACAATCTTGGTAATACCTTTGATGAATGTGTAGAAAAGTTTCTTAATTATGAAGATGCATATCGCAAAAGGATATTTGTACTCTGGTGATGTGATCGTTATTTGGTTTTTTGAATGCCGGGTTAATATTAAAAAATTACAGTATTATTTGAATTAATTAAATTTTTAATCGACAGTTTAAGCAGCGGATGAAACAATCTTAAACATGCAAAAGATTGATCTTCATTGTCATACAACTGCATCCGATGGCATTAAAACACCGTCAGAACTTATAGATTTCGCCATATCGCAGAATGTTCAGGCCATAGCAATTACGGATCATGATACCGTGGCAGGTGTTGGCGAGGCGCTTGATTATGCTTCATCAATCTCTTTTAAAATTGTTCCGGGCATTGAGTTCAGTATTGAATATCCAGGAGGCTCATTTCATCTTCTTGGATTAAATATTGATCATACATTTGAACCGATGTTAAAAAAACTTTCTCATCTCAAGAGTGTACGGGATTCGAGGATCTACCGCATAATTGATGATCTTGCCATAAATGGAATTGAAATTTCAGTAAATGAAGTCATTGAAGAGAGTCAGGGGGGAATAATGGGCAGGCCGCATGTAGCCAGGGTTCTTGTGAAACATGGCTACGCTCCCACAATTACGGATGTGTTTAAAAGATTTCTTGTTAAAGGAAAACCCGGCTATGTTAAAAAAGAGAAAATATCAATAATCGAGGCGCTTGAACTGATAAATGGTGCGGGGGGTCAGAGCATAATAGCTCACCCGGTTTCTCTTGGATACGCAGACTACGATGAATTTGAAAAAATACTGAAAGGATTTGTTGAACTGGGTATTTCTGGTATCGAGGCATTTTCATCAATGCATAATAACAGGGATGTCTATGAGTTTTTAAGGCTTGCTGATAAGTATAAACTTCATGTGTCTGGCGGTAGTGATTATCATGGAGATAAAGGTGAAAAAATCGGCTATTATATGCCTTCAAAACCGATACCATATGATATATGCAGCTATTATATTAAATAGCATTTTTTGATCACTTCACTATTTTCAATATTTCAGTCATTTTGCGCGGGAGTGTTAGTTAGCTCTGACCCCTGGTGCTTTTTTAAATCTCTGAATTCATACCCTTCCTGATACATAAAAACTATATACTCAAAAAAAATTCACATATTAATAACTATTGCCGAAAATATAAACGAAAAACTTTATCTGCAGGAGATATTCAATGCATGAACTTATAACTGAAGCGGTGCTACCAGTAATTAATGAAAACGGTCTTTCGGCAGAACGACTTATGCACCTTATATATTTGAGGGATTTTATTAACAGAATTTCTTCGAGGAATTATCTGAATGACGAAGACCTCGGGAAATTATTTGAAAAATATGGGACATTGCCACATATAGTCAGTTGGGGGGATTTTTTCCAGGCAGAACTTGCTACCACATTACAGAATGCACCGGATGATGAATTTTATAAAGCTTATGAAGCGGTAAAGTTTGACATGATATCCAGTTATAAGATATTCAAGGATAAAGGAGAGGATTTTTTCAGATGGATTGATAATTCATCCGCCTGGATTGTCCGAAAGAATGAATCTTTTTATTCCGATGAAGATAAAGAGATACTTCATCTGAGAATTCTTATGGATTATTTTCTAGAACTGGGCATTAATGGAAGATTTACAGATTCTGAACTGTATTGGCATTCTTCTTTTAAAGCAGCTATGGCTATTTAATCCGGAAAGCAGGTATAGGGGTCAGAGCATAAACTAAACTAACTTGTTTTCTACAAGGGGTCAGAGCCTGATCTATGATCTGGTCTGACGAGGATATCTGAAGGCTCTGTCCCCCCAAAGTCCCAAAAATCACTTGCAATAAACCCGTTGTTTTTAATCCTGTAAAATAACGCACGCAACAGGTTGTAACACGGCCTCACATAAAGCCGGGTATTTTTTTGCGTCTGTTTTATGTTTATTTATGAATCCGGTGCGGGGTGCCTTATGAAGAGCAGTATAGAGTTGCATGACAGGGATATGCTTTTTAATGTTCTTAAGGATTCATGGAAGCAGGTTGAGTCCGCGTGGAAGAAAATCGATACTGGTTCGATCGATACAGGGAGTATACATAATATTATTATTACAGGACTGGGCGGTTCCGCTATCTGTGGAGACCTGCTGGCAAATTTTTCAAGAGAAGAGCTCGATATCAGCCTGCTCATAAACAGGAATTACACTCTTCCACGCTTTGCGGATAAAAACACTCTGGTGATTGCATCATCATATTCCGGGAATACCGAGGAGACACTCTACGCTGTAAAAGACGCGCTCTCAAAAGGGTGCGCTGTAATCTGCATAACAACAGGCGGTCAGCTTGCCGATATTGCCGCCGCGAATAAACTTTTATGCGTCAGCCTTCAGCATGGATTCCAGCCGAGGTATGCGTTCTACAATTCATTCTTTACTGTACTAAGAATTTTCCAGGAGCTTGGTCTTGTGCCAATTCAGGATTCTTATGTTTCCGAAATTATTTCCATGTTGAAGTCCATGGGCAGTGAACTGTCGTCGGAATCGAACAGGGCCCTTGACATGGCCCTTAGTATCCAGGGCCGTATCCCTGTTATCTACACTGTTGCAGGGCTTAACGATTCGGTCGGGCGCAGGTTCAAGGGGCAGCTGAATGAAAACAGCAAGGTACATGCGTGGCTGGCTGATTATCCTGAAATGAATCACAACGAAATAGTGGGGTGGGAAACTGTCGAAGCGTCTAAAGATCGCTACTGCGTAATAAATATACTCGAAGAATCAATGAACCGTCGCGTTTCCTCAAGGATCGAAATAATTAATAATCTGCTGAAAGAACATAAAATTGATATATTAAACATAAAGGGTAAATGCAGTAATTTTAAATTAAGGCTTCTTGAATGTGTTTATTTCTGCGATTGGGTCTCTTATTATCTTGCAATACTTAATAAAAAGGATCCCGGGGAAATAGAATTCATTCATTATCTGAAGAATAAAATGTCGGAGGTCTCCTGATGGCATTGTCTGATATAGTTAAAAAAAGAATAGCAGAATGGACTGAAAAACCATACAGCGATGCATGCATTGAAGAGATCAAGGGGCTGTTGCAATCAGGTGATGAAAATGAGCTGAATGAACGCTTTGCAGTGGAGCTGGAATTCGGAACAGGCGGATTGCGCGGTATAATGCGTAACGGAACAAACGGGATGAATACCTATGTGGTGGCAAGGGCAACCCAGGGGCTTGCCAATTACGTTCTCAAGTCTGGAGAGGCCGATCCCTCGGCAGTGATAGCTTATGATTCAAGAATGTATTCGCGGGAATTTGCCATGGAGTCAGCGAGGGTGCTGGCATCAAACGGTATTAAAACCTATATCTTCAGCAGCATGAGGCCTACGCCTGAACTTAGTTTTGCAGTAAGGACTCTAAAATGTGTAACCGGTATTGTCATAACAGCAAGTCACAATCCTAAAGAATACAACGGCTACAAGGTGTACTGGAAAGACGGCGGGCAGATAGTCCCGCCGCAGGATGAAAATATCATAAACGAAGTCCGTCGTATCGAAAACTTTTCAATGGTCAGGCGTGATGATTTCAGTTCCCTTGAACAGAAGAGAATGATCGAATGGATATCGGACAGCATTGATGAGCCTTATATTAACCAGATACTTAAACTTTCAATCTGCCCGGAAGAGATTAAGAAGAGCGGTGTAAAAATAGTCTATACCCCCCTTCACGGAACCGGAGGCGAGATAATACCTGAAGTTCTGTCCCGGCTGGGCTTTACAGATATAATTTATGTTGAGGAGCAGATGAGCCCTGATCCATCTTTCCCTACGGTAAGAAAACCCAACCCTGAGGAGCGGGACGCATTGGACATGGCCATAAGATGTGCAACCTTGAAAAAATCAGACATTGTCATAGCCACTGATCCTGATGCTGACAGAATGGGCATAGCCGTACGGAATGATGAAAACGAATTCACAGTTCTTTCGGGGAACCATATAGGATCAATACTTTTGCATTACATACTTTCAAGGCGTCAGGAAAAGAAAACCCTGCCTGCTAACGGGGCGATTGTGAAGACAGTGGTAACTACTGATCTCCTGGACAGGATTGCCGAAGAATTTTCCATGAAAGTATTCAATGTGCTTACAGGTTTCAAGTATATAGGTGAGAAAATCCGCAGTTTTGAAGAAAATAAAAATTATTCATACGTGTTCGGCGGAGAAGAGAGTTACGGCTATCTTGCAGGCACGTACGCCCGTGATAAAGATGCTGTTGCCGCAACTGTTCTTATTTGCGAGTGCTGCGCGTGGCTTAAAAATCGCGGCATGACAATAACCGGATACCTTGAGTCAATATTCCGGGAATTCGGATATTATGATGATAAAAATGTGTCAATTGACGCAGAGGGGCTCAGGGGGGCTGAGGTTATTAAAGAGGTAATGAAACGTCTAAGGGACAAAGCGCCGGTAGAGATTGGCGGAGTCAGTGTAAAAGAGACTGTTGATTACAGAGATCATACTGTATACGATTCACCTGAAGATGGGACCATACTTCCACGATCGAACGTACTCAAGTACAGACTTGAAGACGATTCTACTGTGACAGTGCGCCCTTCCGGCACAGAGCCCAAGATTAAGTTTTATTTTTCTGCATGTTCAAATTCCAGGATAAATACAGAAACACAGTTGAACAGGTTGATTGATGATTTTATTCCGGGGATCAGAAGTTTTATCGAGACAAGGATCAGTCAATAATCTTACACGCGGTTGCCGTCAGATGTAATATAATCAGCATCTGTATTTTGCCTCGGCTGATTCTATGTCAAGGCGCTTTAGCTTGTGCCTGAAGTTGGTTGATTCATCTGCCAGAATCTGCTTAAGGTATTCCATGTGATGCTCGATAGCCTCCATGTATAGATTGTGATTTATTTCTTTTCTTACTGCAAAATGGACTGCTGCGTAAAGGTATGAACCTTCCAGTGTTGTTTCAAGCCGGGTCTGGGTGATTTCGTAAAAATCAAGTGTCTTGCGAAGTATGTCAAACTCGGTGTTGTATCCTTCTATCCCTGCCTCGCGGAATTCGTAGTATAGGAATAGCAGTTTTTCAAGGTATGCTCTGTCGGACATCTGCCCTAGAAGATCGGCAGTTGCAATAATGGTTCCGGCTATCATTTCGTCGCTGTCAGTAAATGTAAAATCCTCCCACCGGTTACGCAGCCCGGTACAGGCTATGAGTGTTTTTATTGTGTTGAACTCCGAGGGTTCAATGCCGAAATCGGCCATGTGTGTCGCCGCAAAGTCTATACCGCGTTCAACATGGTTGACTGTGTACTTGGCTCCGGTGCCGGATGTATCATCTTTTTTCTGGATATAGCCTGTATCGTGAAGTAATGCGGCCTGCAGCAGTTCTGACGCGAGGCGTAGCGAAAAGGGATTACCGGAAAGATTTCGTCCATCCAACAGGCGCGCGCTGGCAAGAAACACGTCAAGGGTATGGTTAAGGTCATGGTATTCGGTGTTGCAGGCCATGAAATCCCGATATTCGCCGTTAAAAAGCCGCAGTATGTTTTCAAAAGCGCTTTCTATGCGGTTAAATGCCGTTTCAGGATAGAATTCAAGAAAGATGTTTTTTGTCTCGGCAAGTATTGCCCGGGGGTTTGAATGATCTATAAGTTTTGAAATTTGAATGTGTCCCATTGATGCTCTCCGGTAGTGTCCTGATAATTTGGGCATTGTGTTCACTTTCCGGAAAAGGTCAAGAAATTAATAGTCAGATACAGGTCAGTTCGCTCCTGTATCTGCCGCTTTTTGCATCAGTTTATTGTGGAACAGATCGAATTTATCCCTGTCTGTAAGTCCAAAGCGCTGTATTATCTCATCTTCAAGGTAGAAATAGTCGAACTTCTTCTCTTCGATCAGGCATAGTGCATTTGCCAGATATGTGATTGCAACGATGTCCCTGTATTCTGCTTTTGCGCTCATCGGTGAATGGTGATAGGCGATGGCTTCAATCAGGTAGGAGGGGAAGTTCCATTTTTCAGCAATTATGCGCCCGATAGAGGAATGGCTTATCCCCACGGTCATCTCTTCCAGAACGGTGGAGCGTCTCATCTGCCGCTTGACTGCTACTGTTTCAATTTTTGAAGTAAGATCATTATCTGCAGAGAGCAGTATTATTTTGCCAAGATCATGCAGAAGGCTTGCGAGATAGGCCATTTCTGAAATGGCAGTCATGTTGAAGCTGTATGCAATAAGCCTTGCGTACAAAGCAGCCTTGTTACAATGAGCCCATACTTCTTTAAAAAACGAAAACCTTGTATCAAGTATACGCCTTGCAGCTGATGCAATAAGCATGGAGTTAAGGTTTTTCAATCCGATAATTTTTATCGCATCTTTCAGGTTGTTAATCTTTAGTGAAGTGATAAATCCGGCGGAATTTGCAAGTTTCAGTATTGATGCCGCAAGAGCCGGGTCGGTAGATATGCCCGAAGCAAGTTCTCCTATTTTTACCTCTTTTTTTCTGCAGAGCTGCTGCAGGTGTATTATGTTTTCAGGAAATGTCGGCAGATCGTCGATGTCAAGGGCAATCTTTGTTTTAATTTCTGTGACTATCTCCGGGGAATGCATGACTTCGGGTATGATGAATTCCGACTGTGTAATCTTGCCATCGGTCTTTATGTTGAATGATTCAACACCAATGCCTGAATTTTTCAGAAACAGTACAGTCAGGGGTATACCGAGTCCTTCACCTTCGCTGTCATCTGCGATATCCATGTAGATTTCATCAAAATCATTATAACTCCGCGCCTTGTCGATCCTTTCTTTGATTCGTGTGTTCTCGAAGGGGAGCAGCGGAGAATTATTGCGTACCATTATCCTGAAACCGTCGGTGTCTTTTTTCATGCAGATTTCGACTTTGTATCCATGTTTTTTAAGTTCATCGGCAAGCTTTTCGTTTTCACTTATAAGGAACGTTTTGAATTCTTCCATGCCTGTGTTGTAGTCGTTTTCGTCATAGATATCAAGATTCTTTATTTTGAAAAAGACTCTTTTGGAATTTGCTTTAACCGCGTTAATGATCATCTCCCGCAGTATTGTTTCAACCATGCCCTGCAGATAATCCTGGTCACTTTTTGACAGGACTTTTATAAAGATGGAGTTAAGGAATTTATTTGTTTCTTGTGAATTATAATGGAAAGCCAGTTTTACAGGTTTGCCGTTTATAATCTGATTTGAGATGTCCGTTGTTTTGGTCTGCAGCATTGTTAATTCCTTAGTGTTACGATTTATGTATCTTAAATATAAATGAGTCAATTATTAATTTAAATACTACAATAATTAATTAACATTTTATATATATTCTGACGGGCTAAACGTTCAGCATATTTTTTCGGAGTTAATTTCTTAACTATTTTGTAGCAAAAAAATGTTCTATTCGCTGCATCGGCGAAGGAGGCTGCGAGGATTATGAAATTCTTATGTCTCATGTATTGATCTTTAGTATTGTCCTTGACATAAACTCTTGATTATGTCATATATAATAATTCAGAGTTAATTCCTTAACTATTTTGCAGAAAAATAATGCTCTATTCCCTCCGGCAATCAGAGGCGGCTGAGGGGATAAAAACGATAGTCGCACTAATAAATATTTTCAGGAATAATTACTGATAATCATTAGAAAATCATTAGCGCCCAGTCTGTTTGTTCATTTATTTGACGGAGGATTGTGATGAAGCACTTTGTATTTATTCTACTTGCTGTTCCGTTGTTCTTAACATGCGGCGAGTCAGCTGACAAGAGACTTGTTGCTAAAATAGATACCTATTATTCGGCAAAGTCACAAAAAACCTATGGCGCGTCAAAAAGTTTTGTTCAGCCCATGGCATACGCTGTCGGACAATACGTTGTCACAGGGACTAATTATAATGGAAAGAAAACCATAAACAGTATTGCCATAACGGGAAAGCGGGGTAAGGCATGGATCTTTGAATTTTATACGCTCACGCGGAATTCAGAAAGCGCAATGCAGATATGCATGTCGGGGATGGAGGCTGCTGCCAGAACGGGCAACATGGACGCGGTGGAGATAGTCTGGATGAAAACCCGTGACAGCAATGGTAAAATTACAAAAATAGAAGGCCCCATGCTTGCGATGACGAAGGCAGCGTATAAGAAAACTATAGTTTCATTGCAGGTGAATGTTTCCGGCATTCAGAACGGTGGAGTCATTAAGGTCCCCGCGGGTATATTTAACGGCACCAGAATGGCCAGGGGGGATTCATCATTCCTGGGTAAAACATACAGGTCAACTTGCTGGTATCACACATCCGTTCCTGTAAATGGCATGGTTAAAAGTTCTGCTGATAAAGATAACATGGTGACAGAGCTTCTCGATTTCGGATTCAGGGTCAGGAAATCCATGTTTTAATAAATCCGGTTATTCTCAGGATTTATTTTTTCCTGCTGTTTCTGTTCCTGTAAAATCTCCATCCAAGTATTATGACTGTAAGCAGAACAATGAAGCCGATTACGGCGAACTGGACATTTTTTCCCACATCGATGACGCGCTCAAGATATTCACCACCGTAATATGCCCCGAATATCCATACAGGTACGCTTATGATGGCTGCAAAAGAATCGAACAGAAAGAACTTGTAGAACCTGGCATTAAGCGCACCGCCTGTAAAATAGATTGGTGTCCTGAGCCCCGGAAGGAACCTGGCTACAAAGAATATCCCGTCGCCGTATTTATCGAAGGCATCCTCTGCTTTGCCCAGATTTTTTGTGCCTATAAATTTACGGGCAAATTTTCTCTGCAGAAAGGGATAGCCGAGTTTTTTCCCAAGCAGAAACATGGTGGAGTCCCCTGCGAGTACTCCAAACATCGCAAGTGGAAGAAAAATTTTTACGTCAAGTATCTGCAGGTGTGAAAGGTAGCCTCCCGTTATAAGGATAATGTCTTCGGGAACGGGAAGTCCGAAACCGCATAAAAGGAGTATTCCCAGCAGTATAAAGTATATCCATACGGCATGATTCATGCCGCTTAGATTATTAATAAGTGAGTATATATCCATTACAAAGTATCCTGTGTAAGATAATCTACTGCATTAAAAATTCATGTTTATTCAAGTCAAGGAGTTTATCTTCAGCGGCCTTTAAGTTTTTTAAGGTCAACAGGTTTGATCGCGGCTGAATCTTTTAATCTTCACGAAGCTCTATGCCCTGCTCCCTGATCATTTTAAGCAGGTAAACATCCAGAAATACAAGAGTTGATCTGGGGAATGTAATTTTTATAAGTTTTTTTATTATTTCGTCATCAATCTGCTGCAATTCGGTATACAGTTCACTGAAAGTTTTACCCGGTCCGCATTCAGTCAGGAATTCTGAAACAAGCCTGTACATGTATTCATGTTTATGTATGATATCTTTAATATAATCAATAATTTCAGAATTGCCGTTAACCGGATCGTAATGTCCCATGCAGATGCGTTCAACATGAAGTTTTTTCACCATTTCAAGTATCAGTTTCTGGGATTTTAATACATCGCCTATACTTCCGAACTGGATGTCATTGGGACTGAGAAAATTAAGCGCATCACCGCAGAACAGGGTGTGGTTGCCCGGCGTGTAGTATGCGATGTGACAGTCTGAATGCCCTGGAGTCTCTATGGCAAAGAGCCCGTCTGCTATTTTCCAGGATGGGATTTTGAACCCGCCAAGATCATTGTTTTTTAATTCACCCGGTTCAAGGTATGCAATGCGTTTTCTGCCGGTATAGATTCTTCCGAGCATTCTGATCGACAGAATCCATGCCATGAAAAAAAGAAGCCAGGGCATGATGTAATCCGACAGTATCCTGAACTTTTTTACAACACCTATTGCGCCGTTACTGAAAAAACCGAGCCGGCGCAGGAATCCGTACCTGTCCAGTTCGTTGTACATCGTCATTATCTGGCCTGTACTGTTTGTGCGGAGCCAGCGTATTTTGCGTTGCGCATTGTAGTGGTATATAACCGGAGTGTTCTTTCTGCCGACGCGGCCATTATTTGCTATGTGATCATTATGATAATGGGTACACAGTACCATGCTGCATGGATGTTCTGTGGTAAATACACGCAGTTCCCTGTATCTTTTTTTGCCGCAGGAGGTGTCAAGAATATACCATCTGCCGTCAAGTTCAAAAGCGTATGTGTTCGCGAAAGTGCTTATTGAGGACTTGCCTCTCCTGTCTGCAAAGATATGAATTTCTGTTTTCTGCATCATTATTCCGGCCTTGACTATCGTTCAGTCATAAATTTTAAATTAACAGTTTATTAAGTACAAATAATTATGTATATTGCAGTCAGATTATTGTTTTTTGCATGATTTGCAATATAAAAAAAAGAACATATATTTTTTTTATATTGCAAATTGATATTATATATTTAATCTATGTCATCATTTCGCCGGATGAGGAGAGATAAATGAAAAATCGCAGAAAAGGCCCGGATTTCATAATCAACCTGATAAAGTGGATATCCATAGCAATATGGATAATTATCGGTATTGTTGTAATACTTCTGATGGTTGCCAATCCCACGTCACCCGATCTGCAGAGGGGCTGGGTGGCACTGCCGACTACCTCTTTAAAAGCGGTTAACAGCGCGATTTTTTCGCTGTTTGTTATACAACTGATAATGAGCGTAGCAGGTCTTTTATTCAATTTTACACGGCTTAAGCGCAAGACCGATAAGCTGAGGATTTCACTTGTTCTTTCCGGATTGTTCGCTATTCTCGGTATTGTTATAATGTCTGTTAAATAGAATATTCCTGCATATTACAGTCTGCTGAAAGTCCATGGACTTTTCAGCTCAGTTTTCAATAAGCCTGCGTTTATAAGGTCTTCAGCGAGCGGCCTGTTTATTTTCTTGATATAAAATTAACTGCTGATTATGTTTGTCCGGCTTAAGACTGGAGAACAAAATTTAAATTGAAGGAGAATTAGAATGAAATCGATTCGGTTGTTGTTTCTAATTCTTATGCTTGCTCTGTCAACTGTACTTATGGCGCAGGAGGGAGAGAGGGGCGGCTCTGTTTCAGATTATTCCGGAATAGAGGATATGAACCAGGAGCAGAGCCCTTATGGCTATGCCATGGGTGGAATTTTTGGCGCAGTAACAATTGACGGGAAGAATTTCCAGCATATAGGCCTGCGCCCCGAAATCAGGTTGTGGAAACTGGGCATAGGCCTGGATATAAGCCTGCTCTTTGACGATGACGGCAAGGTGCGCAAAGCCTGAATTCAAGTTTCAAATGCGAATAGATAATCCTCCAGTAGACTTATAGGAGACCGCCAGTTTCTGGATTTTCGAGGACGGCTATTAATTTTGAAT
>Ga0255347_1001826_pt1 | contig 32211 bp, 37 predicted proteins | sample wastewater_treat_2_FD_192479 | JGI IMG/M metagenome (GOLD analysis project Ga0255347, IMG submission 192479) | Wastewater microbial communities from Lulu Island WWTP, Vancouver, Canada - plant24 | ecosystem: Engineered > WWTP > Wastewater > Unclassified | place: Canada: Vancouver, British... | reverse complement strand
GGTTCAGAGCATGTTCCCGGGGGTCAGAGCACCTTCCCGGGGTCAGAGCATGTTCCCGGGGGTCAGAGCATGTTCCCCAGGGGTCAGAGCACATTTCCGGGGTCAGAGCACCCTTAACATTCATGAAATAATACAGGTTTATACCTCCGGGGCGTTAAGTCCAGGCAGGAGGCCGGGTAAACCCAGAAACTTTACCCGCATTCCCTGAATGGCAGCAGCAGTTGCCTCTCGCGGAACTCATCGTTTCCGCAGTCAAGCCCAGAGAGCGATATGCCGAGCAGCCTGATCTTTTTTGTGCCGGCCTCGGTAAATTTGAGCAGGCGCAGGACTTCGTTTATAATTATTTCTGCCGAGTGTGTGGGCTGGTCAATGGTGGCGCTGCGCGTGATCTGCCTGAAGTCGTGGTATTTTATCTTGAGCGTGATGGTTTTACCGCTGATTTTTTTTCTGCTCATTCCATCTTCAAGTTCAGAGGCGATGTCATTAAGTATTGAGCGGATTAAATTCATGTCCAGTATGTCTTCGTCAAGGGTGATCTCCCGTCCCCATGACTTCCGCTCGCGTACCGGCTCAACGGGGCGTTCGTCAATTCCGCGTACTATGTCGTAGTAGAACCTTCCGGCCTTGCCGAAGTGTTTTATCAGCAGATCAAGCGGGGCGTTAAGCAGGTCGCGGCCGTTCTCTATGCCGAGTGAAAGCATGCGTTTTTCGCTCACTTTGCCTATTCCGTAAAATTTCCCTATGGGGAGCCTGTCAAGATAACGGGCCGCCTCGCCCGGTTCTATTACAGCCATGCCGTCGGGTTTGTTAATCTCGGACGCGGTCTTTGCGAGGAACTTGTTGTACGATACTCCGGCTGAGGCTGTAAGCCCGGTTTCGGCGAATATTTCGCGGCGGATATCTTTTGCTATAAGAGTCGCGGACCTTATGTTTTTTTTGTCTTCGGTAACGTCGAGGAATGCCTCGTCAAGGGAAAGGGACTCGATTATATCGGTGTATCGCATGAATATGTCCATAATCTGTTTTGAGGCCATTGAGTATGCGTCAAATCTGGGGAGCAGGAATACCGCGTGGGGACATAAGCGCACTGCTGTCTTTGAAGGCATGGCTGAGCGTACACCGTACTTTCTGGCTTCGTAGGAGCAGGTTGATACAACACCGCGCCTGTCAGGGTCACCGCCGACTATTACAGGTTTGCCTTTAAGGGCCGGGTTGTCCCTTTGCTCTATTGCCGCGTAAAAGGCGTCCATGTCGACATGTATTATTTTACGGACTTCCATAACATGGAGAGTATAACAGGGGTATATTTTTATGTCAACAAATGTTTAGCCCTGTGCGGATTAACTGAAATCAGAAAATGTATCTTATTCCCACTGCGAATGAACCTGCCGGGCCCATGTCATCCCATGTGCGGAGCCCCGCGCCGGCCTCTACAAAGAGGTTAAGAGGGATCTCTTTAAAGTCATATTCAAAACGCAATATGCAGAGTATGTCAAGGTGCAGGTCGCTGTCCCTGTCATCATTATGAGACGGATTATCGTGGTCATTGTCCTCAATGGCAAAGTTAAATCCGGGGCCTATTGAAATAGGGAAGAGTTCACCCTCGATTTTGAGTTTTGCTATCGTGAACAGGCCGTTGCCGCCGAAGATAAATCCATTATAGTCGGTTCCAAGGGTACCGTTCAATTCAAACACTTCAGTAAACCTGTAGCCGACCGTAAGCCCTATGGGGTAGCCTAAGGACACCCCGGCTTTGACTTTGCCTTCAAGGCGGCTTGTGTCAAGGTCTATGGTTTTTATTTCATCAGCATGAAGGTTTGTAAATATAAAAAGCGCTGCCATTGCCGTCAGTATTTTTTTCATGCGGATTCTCCTTCTGTGTATTAATGCAGTTTATGCCTGTTTAAACCATTTGTTGCCGATATAGTCAGGGAACGCAATGTTTTTTTACTATTAAAGTCCGGCAATCACTTCCGGGAACCGGAATGTTATATGAAGAGGTTGTTATTATGAAGGCGTACTTAATCCGCGCGGTTTTATATACGGTTATATTTTTTCTGCTTTCAGAAAGTTTTCTGTATTCATCTTCAGTAAAGGCCGACCCGGATTACGTCGCGACGGGTTTTGAGTTCCGCGGCGTTCCCGCCGTAAAGATCGGCGATGATATCCGGTTGGGAGGCTGCGGTATGCCATCGGTATTGATCTGGTTCATTAAACAGCATGACTGTTGCGTATTTGATACACTCAGTGCCGGGAAAGGACCGGTACGGGCCGCGTTATTAATCCGACATTAAACTGCTTTTAAAATAACTCTTGATTTAATCAGGCGTAATTTGTTATGTTATTTTTTATGTTTAAAGATGGGTATTTTGGCACGATTGTTGCGATATATAATAAGGATTGGCGAATGAATCGGTGTATTCTTATTTCGAACCCTAACCTGTTTCGTGTGCAATCGAGAGGCTTTCCGGAAATGACAGATTGAAGCACAGGATCAACCACAGGCGGAATAATCAAAATCATTATAATAAAGGAGCTGCACAGTGGCATTAAAAAAGACTGAAGTAAAGAAGGCCGAAGGCAAATTAGGAATTCTGATCCCCGGGCTGGGCGCGGTGAGTACAACTTTTATAGCCGGCGTAATGCTGATAAGGGAAGGGTACAGCAAGCCCATAGGTTCGCTTACACAGATGGGTAAACTGCGTGTAGGCAAAGGGGATAATGCCCGCGAGATGGATATAAAGGATTTTGTACCGCTTGCTGACCTTAACGACATTGAGTTCGGCGGATGGGATATCTTCGAGGATAATGTTTATGAAGCTGCCATGAATGCAGAGGTGCTTGTCAGGGATGACCTGGCAAAAATCAGGGCCGAGATGTCAAAGATAAAACCCTGGAAGGCTGTGTTTAACAGAAAGTTCGTCAGGAATCTTGACGGCAAAAACGTGAAGACAGGCAAAACACACCAGGACCTTGTTGACCAGGTCAAAGAGGACATTGAAAAGTTCAAAAAAGAGAAGAACATCTCAAGGATGGTTATGGTATGGTGCGGAAGTACGGAAATCTACCAGGAGATGATCCCCGGTGTGCACGATACTCTTGCCAATTTTGAAAAGGCGCTTAAAGAGAATCACCCCATGATCGCGCCGAGTATGATATACTGCTACGCCGCCCTTGACATGGGCATCCCTTATGTCAACGGCGCGCCTAACCTGTGCAACGATATTCCCGCGTTCTGGGAGCTTGCTGAAAAGAGAAACGTTCCAATGGGCGGCAAGGACTTCAAGAGCGGTCAGACCTTCATGAAGACTCTGCTGGCGCCGGGATTTAAAACAAGGATGCTTGGAGTGCAGGGCTGGTACTCTACAAATATTCTCGGCAACAGGGACGGCGAAGTGCTCGATGACCCGGATTCATTCAAGTCAAAAGAGGTGAGCAAACTTTCCGTGCTTGAACAGATACTCGAGCCGCACAAGTACCCGGACCTGTATAAGGATTTTTACCACAAGGTGACCATAAACTACTATCCTCCGCGCGGAGACAACAAAGAGGGATGGGACAACATTGACATAACAGGCTGGCTGGGTTATCCCATGCAGGTAAAGGTGAACTTTCTGTGCCGCGACTCCATACTTGCAGCGCCCATAGTTCTTGACCTCGCTATTTTCATGGATCTTGCGCAGAGGGCCGGGCTTAAAGGCAACCAGGAATGGCTCTCGTGCTACTGGAAGAGCCCCATGCACACCGCGGACGCGCAGCCTGAACATGATCTCTTTGTTCAGATAATGAAGCTCAAGAATATGCTGCGCTGGCTGATGGACGCGGAACCGGTTAATAACATGGGAGAAGAGTCGTATAACTGAGAGTTGTTAAATGACAAAAAGTTTGTTGTAACCTTTATGTCATACCGGCTGAAGTGAAACGTAATGCCGGTATCCAGATGACTGTAACAGTCCTTGAGATTCCGGTATTTGTATGTATGGTAGCTGCAAAACCGGAATGGCAAAAAGTTTACAGTTACTTCATTTCCAGGATTTTTTATTTAAACCGCTCATCCGAAAGTGTCTTTGGCGCGTTCCCGGCCTTCCCTTCGAGCCACCCCTTACGTATCTCTGTGTATTCATCAAATTCGGGCACGTAGGGCTTTATGTCAATGACCGGCGAACCGTCGAGCATGTCTACGCCGCGGATTTCAATTATGTTCCCATTCACTGAGACGATCTCTGTTACCGACAGTCCCACCGCGCCGGGGCGCGCGGGCGAGCGCGTGGCAAAGACTCCCCTTTCCACAGTGTCAAGAAATGGTATTACTTTAAGTTTATGCCCGGATGATCTGTGCAGGTGGAATATGACGTATATGTGCGAGAAGCCGTCAAGGTCAGAGAGCCCTTCTGCGTATTCCGGGAAAATCTCTATGGTGCCGGTTATATGCTTTGCGGCTGAGGGCTGTATGGGCATATTCTCTATTGTTTTAAATGGCGTATGAATTGTTCCTATTGCTTTAAGTTTTATCGTCATGGCACCTCTGGATAGTTTTTATAATGCCCCGGCCGGACTGTCCGGGTTCCGCAAAAAATTCATTCCGCCGGGGCCGTGCTTTATTTTTATGGTGAAATACCGGGCAGTATATTCAAGACTTTTTTCAATTGCATTTTTTATATGTGAGGTAATTCTGTCTATATGATACTGCATGACAGGGAGAACATTATTCTAAACAGCATTGCCGACGGCGTTTTTACCGTGGGGCTGGATTTTCGCATCACATGGATGAACAGGGCTGCCGCGCGCATACTTGGCATTGACGCCGCTGAAGCTGCAGGCCGCCTCTGCTTCGAGGTGTTCCACGCGAGTATATGCGAGCATTCCTGCGCCCTGAAGGAGACAATGAGTACGGGGCGGAACATAATCAACAAGACCGTGTACATAGTGAATTCCGGCGGCGAAAAGATCCCGATAACAGTAAGTACCGCGCTGCTGAAAAATGAAAAGGGTGAAGTTATCGGCGGGGTTGAGACATTCCGTGATATTTCTGACATTGAGATTCTTCGCAAGGAGATTGAATCCGGTTTTACCCTTGAGGATATAGTGAGCCGCAGCAGGTTTTTCAAAGATCTGTTTTTAATCCTGCCCGACATATCAATAAGCGACAGCACTGTTTTAATCGAAGGGGCAAGCGGCACCGGCAAGGAGCTTGTGGCCCGCGCTATTCATAATCTGAGCTACAGAAAGAATAAACCTCTTGTGGCTATTAACTGCGCTGCTGTGCCCGATAACCTGCTTGAATCTGAACTTTTCGGTTACAAGGCCGGAGCCTTTACTGATGCGCGCAAAGACAGGCCCGGCAGGATCGCCTCTGCCGAAGGAGGAACACTCTTTCTTGATGAAATAGGCGAGATTTCGCCCGCGCTTCAGGCAAAGCTGCTTCGTTTTATCCAGGAGCGTGTCTATGAGCCGCTGGGAAGCACATCTCACGTTAAGTCAGATATCCGCATAATAGCCGCTACCAACAGGAAACTGATTGAAGAGGTCCGCAAGGGAAGATTTCGCGAAGACCTGTACTACAGGATAAATGTGGTCAACATAAGTATTCCGTCGCTTGCCTCGCGCAGAGAGGACGTGCCTCTGCTTGTTAGGCATTTTATAAAGAAATTCAACATACTCAAGTCGCGTAGTATTGAGGGTGTTACGGACGAGGTGATGAACCTTTTGATGGATTATGAATTTCCCGGTAATGTGCGCGAACTTGAAAATATTATTGAACACGCCTTTGTGCTCTGCCGCGAGGCCTATATCACGCGCAGCCATCTGCCGCAGCAGTTCCGCCATACTGATAATGTTTCGGTCGAAAGCCTTACTCTTGATGAAATGGAGCAGTATTATATCATAAGGGCGCTTGAGAGGAATTCCGGTAATCGCGCGAAAACAGCGCGGGAACTTGGGATAGACGCCTCAACCCTCTGGCGGAAGATGAAGAGATACGGAATAGGTTTCCCGCCCGAAGGTTGAGCTGCGCTATGCGTCAGTAATCAGTCATCCGCCATTTCGATTTTCCAGACTTCCCATACCTTGCCCACAAGATCAGGGCCCGGCTTGAGTGTCATCTTGCCCGGCTTCCATCCCGCAGGTGTGGCCTCTGCGCCCTTCTTGCTGCGCACGTGCTGGAATGCCTGGATCTGGCGTATGGTCTCTTTTACGTTTCGTCCAACCGGAGGCGAGAGAACCTCGTATCCCTGGACAATTCCATCGGGATCGATCAGGAACCGGCCCCTTGTCTCAACGCCCGCGGCTTCGTCGTATATTCCATACATTGTACCGATTTTTCCGCCGCTGTCTGAAAGCATGGGGAAGGGGACTCCGCCCTTGACCATTTTTGATATTTCGTTATCGTTCCACATTTTGTGAACAAAAATACTGTCAACGCTCATTGAAAGAACTTCAACTCCGAGTTTCTGGAATTCCGGGAATTTACCGGCAACTGCCGATATTTCTGTAGCTCAAACGAAAGTGAAGTCGCCCGGGTAAAAGCATAAAACGACCCATTTGCCTATGTAATCTGAAAGTTTAACGCTTACGAATTTCCCCTTATAATAAGCCTGAGCCGTGAATTCAGGGGCTTTTTGTCCGACCTTAATCATATGTACCTCCGCTGATTTTGTGATATTATCCTGTCCGCCGGTAACAACCGGCTTCGTCTCTGTGGCCGATGGCGGCTCTGCAGGGCGCGCGCATCCTGCCTTAATCTCTTGCGGCATTCTTTACCTCCTGTTGATTTTGTTCTTCCTGGTCTATAACCGGGTAAGTCTGTTTCGAGAGTATCCTGTTTTTTCAGGAAACTGCTTATAATATAAGGCTAATATAAGGCAGATTGTTAAAGTATCTATTAAAATATTTAATGGCTCCATAAAATATTTTTGTATGCGTTGCATAGTGCAATAATTGTGCATAATTATATTTGCATTTTGCAAGATTAGCCGTTGCAATTGCGCAAGTTTAGGGTGCTGGCAAGGGGGCTCTGACCCCTCTTGTTCGTGGGCAGGTAGCATAAGGGGGCTCTGACCCCCGGTTTTTTTCAGCTTCAGGCTCAGAGCATGCCGAGATTAAGGGCTCTGACCCCCGGGGAACATGCTCGGAGTGTAGAAACGGGCTCTGCCCCCCCGGTTTTCCATAAAAATTTAAAATTTATTTCTGATATAAATTTATGGCACGCAACCTGCAATATATATACGCATGAACACACAGATTGTTGCAATACCGGAATTTCAGGATAGGATATCACCACTGCTTGATGAATCGAGAAGGTTTATTCTGCTCGAAGTATCGGACGGGCGCGTAGTGCAGAGGTCAACTGTTTCGCTCAATGCCGATTCTGCAGCGCTGCGTGTTGCCAAACTTCGCGAAATCGGTGTTACAGTTATTATCAGCGGCGCCGTAAGCGGCTGCCTGTCGAGGGTAATAAGCGGGAACGGATTTCAGCATTATTCATGGGTTAGCGGACCGGTTGACGAGGTCATAGCCGCATGGTTTGAAGGGAGTCTGAAGCTTTCACCCGATTGCGCTAAGCCGTGCAGGGGCACTGGAAGAAGCTGCGGCCGGGGTATCGTTAATGGCAAAAAAAATATTTTACAGCAGGAGAAAGTTTTATGAAAATAGCAGTTTCGTCAGAGGGGCAGTATCTTTCATCAAGAGTAGACCCGCGTTTCGGCAGGGCCAGGGGTTTTGTGATTTATGACACAGAGACCAAAGATTTTACCTATGTGGATAACAAGCAGAACCTGGACTCTGCGCAGGGTGCGGGAATTCAGTCAGCAGTAACAGTGATTGATGCGGGCGCATCTGCGGTTATAACTGGCAATGTGGGCCCCAAGGCATTCGCCACCCTTTCAAAGGGCGAGGTGGATATTTATCTCTGCGGCGACTGTACAGTGGGCGAGGCCATAGACAGCCTGAAAAGAGGGGAACTTGTAAAGAGTGATAATGCCAATGTCGAAGGGCACTGGTGATCATATAGAATCCCTGGAGACGGGCGCGATAATCGTACCCGCTTCCATTTTTTGAATTCTTATTTTTTATAAGAGGTCAGGCGAATGATAAAACGGCTTACGGTAATATGTGAAAACAGCGTGTATGTTCCGCTTCCGCTTATAGGTGAGCATGGACTTTCATTTCTCCTTGAGGGCGATGAAACAACGCTCTTTGATACAGGCCAGGGGCTCGGTGTTGTGCATAATCTGAAGTTGCTCCGCGGGAATATATCATCAATTGATCGTATCATAATCAGCCACGGTCATTATGATCACACAGGCGGCCTGATGCCCGTTCTTAAGGAGCACGGCGGAAAAATTCCGGTATTCCTTCATCCCTCTGCTTTCAATGATAAATTTGCGCAGCGTACACCCGATATGAGTGTGAAGATAGGCATGGGTTATGTTAGGGAAGAGTATGAAAATGCGGGAGCGGTCTTTACCGGGCTTTCAGGCTACAGTAAAATCAGCGGGTGCATACACGCGTTATGCGAGGTAAAACGTCACGAGGGCTGGGTTGCCTGGGACAGTATGCTCAAGGCGGAAGTAGACGGCGCGGTGAGGAATGATCCGTTCAATGATGATCTTTCGCTTCTGATTGAAACATCCTCTGGCCCCGTGGTTCTGCTGGGATGCGCGCATGCGGGCATGGTCGAGATACTTGACCAGATAGCCGAGGCTTCGGGCTGCAAAGAGTTTTATGCGGTTATAGGCGGGACTCATCTTGGATCCGCTCCCGATGATTATGTGAAGCGGGCCATGGATGCCATGGACAGGTACAATGTGCAGGTTGTGGCTGTTTCGCACTGTACGGGTTTCCGGGTTGCGTGTGCGTTTGCGGCCAGGTTCGGGGAGCGGTTCGTTAATGCGTCTGTGGGCAGAGTGTTTGAATTTTAAGAATTCCTGAATGGTGACTGGATGATAAGGGAAAAACTTTATAATTACAGACAGAAAAAAGAGTGGGAAAGGGCGCGTAAGAATCCCCCCCGGAGAAGTGATTTTTACCCCACGCTGCAGATAACAAACGGCTGCAACAAGCAGTGCGAAGGATGCCTGCGATCGGCAAACAGCTCATCTTACAAATTGAGCGATTCTCAGTTCGACAAGTATCTGGAAGACCTTCAGAGGCTGGGGGCTGTGGCGAGTTTTAAATACCAGTTTGTAACAGGCGGTGAGCCCACAATCTGGAAAAGCGGCGGCAGGGATATTGTTGATGTAATTGCATCGCTCTCAGACCTGGGACTGATTGAACTGATCACCATGCCGACTAACGGGAAGAATTTTGAGGATATGAACTATACCCGTGAATTCTTTAAAAGGCTCTCCGGTCGGATTGACCGCAGGGTGATTGTGGGCATAAGCATATCTGAATACCAGAAGAACATGAGCGATTCAGGGTATATCGCAATGGATAACCTGCTCGCGGTGAGCCGTGAACCGGAGATGAAGGTTATCCCTGTCATACTTGTCACAATGGCTGCTGATGACGACATAGATGAACGGCTGAAAAAAATATATCCCGGAGTAATTCAAAGAGTTGTCGCACTGGCTCCGCTTGGCGATGCGGAGGGCATGGATGAACGTTGTCCATCTCTATCGCTTTGTGGAAGCGGCAAAGAGTCTCTGGGAAGGTTTAAAAAATATTTTAAAAAAGAGGTCGTTGAGAAACTTGGTATATCGGCAGACGATTTTGATGATTTTCCGAATGAGTCAATAATTGATATGCTTTCGCTGCATACCCATTGCGGTGTTAGTCCCTTTGCGGATGATAAATGGCATTTTTGCCTTCCGCTCAAAGATGATCCGCGCTTTGATCTATGTGAAGTGGGGCAGATGAGGAGTGATACGATCGAAGGTTTTCTTAAAGACGCATCCATTATAAGATGCATCCGCACCGAGGGGCTCTTAAGCGCAGTCAATGAACATAAGGATGAGCTCTCTGCGGAAAAGCGCGAGAGGCTTGACAGGCTCTACAGCCCGGAGTCCAGATTATCAGCGGCATACAGAGGCTGCATGGTATGTAAAAGGATGCATGAAGAGGGAATAATACAGGAGTTAATGAATGGAGATAGCAGTAGCAAGCGGTAAGGGCGGGGTCGGGAAAACCACGGTCTCGGTTACCCTCGCGTCATTTTATAAGGATAAGGGTTTTGACGTGGCTCTTCTTGATTGTGATGTAGAGGAGCCCAATGTTAATCTTTTTCTTGGCGCGCAGATAAACGCAGAAGAGAAATCCGGGGTTTATATTCCATCCGTTGATACAGAGAAATGCACCGGTTGCGGTAAATGTTCTGATTTGTGCGAGTATAGCGCCATAGTGCTGATAAAAGCTAAGCCTCTGGTGCTTCCACTTATGTGCCATTCGTGCGGAGGCTGTGCCCTTGTCTGTCCCGAGGACGCCATAACCGAGGTCTGGCGCGAGATAGGTTTTGTTGAAACGGGTGATGCAGCGGCGGTTAAATATGCCGGAGGCAGGCTTAATATTGGTGAACCGATGTCTCCGCCCCTGATTAAAGAGGTAAAAAACAGATACTCCGAAGCGGCCATCAGAATAATAGATTCGCCTCCAGGAACATCGTGTCCTGTAATTGAATCGGTACGTGACGCGGATTTTATTCTGCTTGTGGCGGAGCCGACAAGATTCGGGCTTAATGACCTTGAACTTGCAGCGGGTATGGCCGCGGCTCTTGGTGTGCCTTATGGGGTTGTGCTGAACAGGGCTGTCAGCGGCCGGGATATGGTGAAAGATTTCTGCTCGAAAAGAAATATTCCGCTCATCGCGGAGATTCCCGAAGAGAGAGAGATTGCCGTGGCCTATTCCAATGGCGACTGTGTATCGTTTATCAGGAATAACTACGCGCCTGAACTTGAAAAGATAGCAAAGCACATAGAGAATAACAGCAGGGGGAAGCAATGATAAAGGAACTTGTTGTTATAAGCGGAAAGGGGGGTACGGGTAAAACGAGCATCACGGCGTCCTTTGCCAGCCTTGCGGATAAAAAAGTAATGGTTGATTGTGATGTTGACGCGGCAGATCTGCACCTTATTCTTAATCCCCGCATATTGAGCGACGAAGGATTTGATGGAGGGCGCAAGGCTTTTATTGACGCTAAACTCTGTACCGGCTGCGGCGAGTGCGTAAGGCTCTGCAGGTTTGACGCGATTGATGAAAATTTCAGAGCAGGCCTTCTTGTCTGTGAGGGCTGCGGCGTATGCGCTCATTTCTGTCCTGAAAAGGCCATTGAGATGCGGCCTCACGAATCGGGCAGATGGTTTGTTTCAGAGACTGCCGCGGGGCCCTTCGTGCACGCGAAGCTCGGTATGGCAGAGGGTAATTCGGGAAAACTTGTAAGCATTCTTAGGACAAAGGCAAAGGAGATAGCCGAAGATAATGGATTTAAACTTATCATAGTTGATGGATCTCCAGGTACTGGCTGTCCGGTTATTGCAACTGTTACCGGCGCGTCCTTTCTGTTGATAGTCACAGAACCTACAGTGTCCGGTATCCATGATATGAAGCGCGCGCTTGAACTTGCCGGTCACTTCGGGGTCAAATCGGCAGTATGCGTTAACCGTGGAGACATTAACATGGAGAGGACCGCGGAGATAGAAAAATTCTGCTCATCTCAAAACATTGAATTTTTCGGAATAATACCCTACGACCGGGATGTTTCGGCAGCGCAGATGGAGGCTAAGAGCGTGGTTGAGTTTTCAACCGGGCCCGCAGCTTCGGCAATCAGGGAACTGTGGACAAAAGTGAAGGCCGCGCTGTGATAAGGATGTGCCTGCGGCCGGAACGACAGAGCGCTGATCCATTCGCTGATTGCTGTAAAAATTAACATAAGGAGCATATACTAACATGGCAGGGCAAAAGAAAAACAATCCATCGTGCGCCTCCGGGCCGCTTAACGATGCGAAGGATGTGATGGACGCGATAAGACTTAAAGAGAACATGAATAATATTAAGCACAAGATCGTTGTCATGTCTGGCAAGGGGGGCGTGGGCAAAAGCACGGTGGCGGTAAACCTCGCGGTTTCGCTCGCGGAGAAGGGCTTCAAGACCGGGCTTCTCGACATAGACATCCACGGGCCAAGCGTGCCCAAACTTCTCGGAGTCGACGGGGTAATGGTAACCGGAGGCGATGATAACTTTATACTTCCGGTTAAGTACAACGACAATCTTTCTGTCATGTCAGTGGGCTTTCTGATGCAGGACAGCGACCAGGCCGTTGTATGGCGCGGCCCTCTTAAGGCGGGAATAATAAAGCAGTTTCTGTCCGATGTTAAGTGGGGAACCCTTGATTATCTGATTGTCGATTCGCCTCCGGGAACAGGAGACGAGCCGCTGTCGGTAATTCAGTACATCGAAAAACCTGACGGCGCGGTAATTGTAACTACACCGCAGGACGTGGCGCTTGCGGATGTGCGCAAGTCTGTAACCTTCTGCGCTCAGCTCAGCCTTCCTGTGATAGGAGTTGTCGAAAACATGAGCGGTTTTGTCTGCCCGCATTGCGGGACTTTAACCGAAATTTTTAAAAGCGGCGGCGGAGAATCCATGGCTGATGATATGGGCGTGCCCTTTCTGGGCAGCATACCGATCGAGACGCAGGTTGCTCACAGCGGAGACAGCGGCTTTCCTCATTTGAGTTCAGCTGTGAATGAATCCACAGCAGCACAGAAAAATTTTGCAGAGATAGTAAATTCAATAATACATGGAGTGGAAAAATGAAGATAGCAGTACCAGTAGCAGATGGAAAACTTTGCATGCATTTTGGACATTGCGAACAGTTCACAATATTTGATGTTGATCAGGCAGATAAACAGGTTAAGGGCCAGAAATCTGTGACTCCCCCTCCCCATGAGCCGGGTGTTCTGCCTAAATTTCTTGCAGAGAAGGGAGTCAACCTTGTAATTGCCGGGGGGATGGGTTCACGCGCGGTCAATCTTTTCAAAGAGAGAGGCGTGAACGTAATAACAGGGGCGCCGGCCGGCAACCCTCTCAGCGTAGTAGAGAGTTATTTAAACGGAACACTCATTACAGGCGCCAATACCTGCGATCATTAGGCGGGCAGCCGGGTCTGACAGGGCGCGATTGCATGGGCAGATATTATACGGGCTGAGGCAAAGGCAATTCTAACATAGCAATTTTTTGTTGTTTTTTAAGGGCATAAAATTAATAAGGGGAAATGTGCTTTGTCCCGGTTTTCAATTTTACGGGCAGCATATAATTTTATGCGTTGGGAAAAGATGATGCACATGAGAAAATGTTTTATTATTATGGTTATGTTTTATCTGATGCTGTCGCCACAGTCTGTTTTTTCACACCCCCATGTTAAGATAATTTCCACGATAACATTTTATTTTAATGGAAGAATATGTGAAGGGTGCCGCGTGCAATGGATGTTTGACGACTACTTCAGCGCGTCTATGATAAATGACTTTGATAAAAACAGGGATGGAGTATTTGACGAAAGGGAACTTAAGAGTCTTTATAAGGGCGGATTTATTAATCTGAAAAATTACGGGTTCTTTGTTTTTTTAAGAAAAGGAAACGAAAGGACTAATCCCGAAAGTGTTTCGGAATTTACGGCCTGGCAGAAAAACGGTAAACTTTTTTACAGCTTTTACATATCCCTAAACAATAAAAAATATACCGATGATTTTTATCTTGCTGTGTTCGACAGGTCCTTTTACTGCGCGTCATTCTATGGCAATCCCGCGGTAATCATAAACCAGAAAAGCGGAACCAGTCCTGTGTACGAAATCTCCAAAAATAAAAAGTTTCCGGTTTACTATGACCCCGCAGGCGCGCCGGATGACATGACTATTTATAAGAGATGGAAGCCGGGACTTGAAACCGCATATCCTGAAGAAATTCATATCTATTTCCGGGACTGACCGGCATGAGTCTGAAAAGAACTTTCTGCGCGCTTGCCGCACTTGCTCTTGTTTTATTATTTGTACCATGCAATGATATCTCTGCTAACCCATTTCTAAGCAGTGATAACAACAAACCGGCTTACGCGCCGCCGCCGGTTTATGGCGGCAGAATCGATTACTTTGTCACAATGCAGTTCGAGTACCGTGAAAAGGTCGCGCATTATTTGAGGGGAATCAAGGATTCAGGAACTGCGGGCTTCCTGTTAATGTTCATTGCCGTTTCTTTTTTATACGGCCTCTTTCATGCCGCGGGGCCGGGCCACAGGAAGACTGTTGTTTTTTCACTTTTTTTCTCCAGGCGTGCGAGGTGGTTTGAACCCGCGTGTGCCGGCTTTCTCTCCTCTCTGGTACATGCCGGTACAAGTATTGCCATAATATCTTTACTTTATATAATACAGGCGAGAGTTATATCTCTGGCGGAATCTGAAAATATTTACGCGCTTATGGAGGGCGTTACATTTATAATACTTGCAGTCATGTCTATTCTTCTTATTGCCAATGCCCTGTTCAGGCTGGTAAAAAGAGGGGGGGATTCATCCGCCGTTAAAACACACTCTCTTTATGTCATGGTTGTTGTCTCAAGCCTTGTGCCCTGCCCTGGAGCTGCAATGCTCATGCTGCTCTCTCTTTATGCAGGTATGCTCTGGGCGGGAATAGTTGGTGTGCTGGCAATGTCTGTCGGCATGGGCGTGGTAATATCTCTTTCAGGATACCTCGCGTACACCGGCAGGTCCGGCCTGTTCTTCAGACTCAAAAAGAGAGAGCATGCTTTGATTAAAGTCTCGGCGCTGCTGGAAATTCTGTCATACGGTATTATCCTTCTTTTTTCTCTTTTTATGGCATGGCCTTTTATCAGATCGGTAATATAACCGGCAGTTAAATTATATAAGGATCGTAATATTCGAGGTTAAAGATGTCACAGTATGAAATTAACGGAAAAAGGCCCGTAATAGATCCCTCGTCATGGGTCGCGCCTTCGGCTGAACTTATAGGAAATGTCATAATCGGCAAAAACTGCTACGTTGGCTGGGGGGCCGTACTCAGGGGGGATTACGGAACTATAATAGTCGGGGATGGATCGGCCATTGAAGAGAATGTGACAATCCATGCCAGGCCTGGTGGCAGTACAACCATAGGACGCGATGTCACAATCGGCCACAACGCGATGATTCACAACGCGACTATCTGCGATTTTGCGGTAATCGGAATGAATTCCACAATCACAGATTTTACCACCATAGGTGAATGGGCAATTATCGCTGAGCATTCCCTGATCAAGAGGAACATGTCTGTGCCCGCGGGTAAAATCTTTGCCGGGGTACCGGCAGTGGAAAAGGGTGAAGTGCTTGAAAAACACAAGGTGGAATGGAACGCCGCGAAAAAGATCTACCAGAACCTGGCCATGAGGTACAGGACAGAGTTAATTAAACTCGATTAATGAGTTTTAGGGCAAAACATTCAGGCTCATTTTGTGTTATTGCGATTTGATTCCTCACCTGAGTTCTTTGGCGGGGCCAAGAGTAGGGCCTGTAAATCTGTAAAATTTTTAAGGATTAAAGTTATTATTTTCAATAATTTTATTGACATGAACAGGTTTTGTCGGTATATTGGTAATGAAAACCATTATCATTAGTGAGGTCTTTTTTGCACGGTAGAGGTCCATGGTGGCGGGAAAAATTTAACAGGAACTGCGTAAGGGTTACGGCAGCGCGTGAGGCTATAATCAATATACTTCATGATACTCCGGATCATTTAAGCGCTTCGGATATTTACATGAAGGTTCGTGTGACAAATCCGGAGATAGGCCTGACGACCATTTACAGAACCCTGGATCTGCTTGAACAGATGAGGATTGTGCAGAAATTCGATTTTGGCGATGGCCATGCGAGATATGAGCTTCTTAACAATCCGGGCGGCAAGGGGCATCATCATCATCTGATTTGTGTTAAGTGCAAAAAAATTATCGATTATAAAGATTTTATCGATGAAGATGTGAATTGCATGGAGAAAACACAGGATTTTCTCTCGAAGAAGTATAATTTTCACATAAATGATCATATAGTCAGTTTCTATGGATTTTGTGAAAACTGCAAATCTAAGAGCTGATTTTTTTTTCAGTTGTTAATGAAAATGGTTTTCATTACTATAATTTAAGGAGGCTAATTATGCCAGGAGGAGACAGAACAGGTCCCATGGGACAGGGGCCAATGACAGGACGCAGCGCGGGTTTTTGCAGCGGAAACCGGATGCCTGGAGCAGGTGCCGGATGGAATAGAGGATCCCGTGGTCCATCTAACTGGAATTTCAGAGGGGGCAGGGGCTGGAGAAAACGTTTTTGTGCCACAGACGCGCCTGTTTACGGAAGAGGTTTTCAGTACGCGTCCGGAGAGCCTTATGAATACTCCGCAGATGCAGAACTGCAGATGCTGAAGGACCAGGCTGATTTTATTAATGAAAGGATAAAGGCCCTTGAATCGGCGTCTGCGGCTAAAAAGGATAGTGTTTAAAAAGCGCAACCCGGGGCTCTGACCCCGGGTTTCTACCACGTACAGGGGGCTCTGACCCCCATAAATTGTAAATTCAGGGGTCAGAGCATCCTGCGGCTGCGCAACATGTAAACCCGGGGTCAGAGCCTGAATGCTTTCAGGAGCAGGGAGTGACCGGGTTCTTGCAGAGGAACTTATACGTGAAGATAAAATTTTTGTAACTGATTATAACAGAATTAATTATTACATGAAAAAATTTAAAACTAATGGAGAATGATATGCAGGGGAAGAAAAAAATAGTCGTCATTGGCGGCTCGGCTGCGGGTCCCAAAGCTGCGGCAAGGGCTCGCAGGATGGATGAGAACGCAGAGATAACAATTATACAGAAGGCGCCGGATCTTTCAATGGCGTCGTGCGGATATCCATACTACGTGGGAGGAGTGTTTGACGACCGGAACATGCTTCTTTGTACGCCAACAGGAATTGTGCGTGACCCGAAATTTTATCTTAACGCAAAAGGTATCGTAGCAAGAACAGAAACAGAAGCAGTAAAAATTGACAGGAAAACTAAAACCGTAACAGTAAAAAACCTGAAGAACGGCGATCGCGAAGATATTCCTTATGATAAGCTTATTATAACAACCGGTGCGGTGCCCAGAAAAATACCGGTACCGGGAGCGGACCTTGAGGGGATCACCACGCTCCAGTCAATGAAGGATGCTGATTATCTCAGAAAAGTCAGGGATGATAAAAAAATCACCAGAGCTGTGGTCATAGGGGGAGGGCTGATAGGCATTGAGACTTGTGAGGCGCTCCAGCTTGCCAGCATAGAGATAACTGTTGTCGAGATGTTGCCTCAGCTTCTTACATTTCTTGACTGGGAACTGGCGAAGCTTGTTGAAAATCACGTGAAGAGCAAAGGGGCAAATGTAATTACCGCGAATGGTGTTGCTGAATTTCTTGGCGAAAACGGCAGGCTTACCGGTGTAAAGCTGCAGAACGGAACTGAACTTCCCTGCGAACTTGCAGTTGTCGCAATCGGTGTTAATCCCAATACTGCAATAGCAGGGGACGCCGGACTTAAACTTGGAGAAACCGGCGGGCTTATTGTGAATGAATTTATGCAGACATCGGACCCTGACATCTATGCTGCAGGTGACTGTGTTGAGTCACTCAACATGATAACAGGCAGAAACGTTCATGCGCCTTACGGTGACCTTGCAAACCTTCAGGGGAGGGTTGCCGGTGAAAACGCGATAAACGGTAACAGCGCAAAATTTAATGGAACAATTCAGACCGGTGTATGCAAAGTGTTTGACTTCGCGGCAGGTTCAACGGGCCTTTCAGAAAAGTCCGCCAGGGCAGTGGGGTACAATGACATTGAAACAGTAATTAATGCGAGTCCCGACAAGCCCGGCTTTATGACCGGACTACTGCTTGTAACTAAAATTGTTGCCGATAAAAAGAACGGGAAAATACTTGGTGTGCAGTGCGTGGGGCCGGGAGACGTGAGTAAACAGCTCGCAATCTGGGCAATGGCCATCAGGGGAAATCTGACAATTGATGACATGATTAACGCAGACCTGCCGTATGCGCCGCCGTTTTCACTGGCCATTGACCATTCAATCGCCGGTGCGCATATAATGCAGAATAAACTGAAAGGCCGCATGAAGGGCATCTCCTGCTCCGATGTTAAAAAGAAGGTCGATGCGGGTGAAAAACTTTTTATCCTTGATGCGCGCGGCCCTGATGAGTATGAACAGATGCGGCTTGGAATAGGAGAGCGCCTTATACCGATTGGAGCGTTGCGAAACCGCCTTAACGAAATCCCCGATGATAAAAATGCCGAGATTATATGTTTCTGCAAGATTTCACTCCGCGGATACGAGGCGGCACGGGTGCTTGAAGGCAGGGGCTGGAAGAATGTGAAAGTCATGGAGGGCGGAGTAGCGGCATGGCCCTTCACAAGAGAGAAATAGTATGGGTGAAATTTTCAGTGCATCAGAGATAAATAGTGTGCTTTAGTGATTTTTGAAAAAACTTACTGATTACTACAAAATATTCCTTGATTTCTTCTGATGCGTAATATTTTTACTAACCGTGGTCGCTGAATGCGTAGAGAAATATTTCTTTGCTCATGTAATGACTACATGCGTAATAATATAAATTGACCTGATAAAAAAATAACAGAAGGAGAGTACTGTATGAAAAAGCTGTTTATGATTCTTTCATTAACGCTTATAGTTGCCGTTGGTTCCGGTATTACTGAAGCGAAGAAGAGCGGTAAAAACATCACCGGTAAAGTTATATTCTTTCATGCCGGAAGTTTATCTATGCCCTTTGAGGTGATGGAAAAGGAATTTGAAAAAATGTATCCCGGGGTTGATCTTCAGAGAGAGGCATCGGGCAGTCAGGCTGCTGCAAGAAAAATTACTGACCTTGGTAGAGAATGCGACCTCATGGCCTCTGCCGACTATGATGTGATCGATAAACTTTTAATACCCGGATATGCGGATTGGAATGTAAGGTTTGCTTCGAACCAGATGGTTCTCTGCTATACCGATAAGAGCAAACACGCCAAAAAGATCAATGCTAAAAACTGGTACAATATACTGGCTGAAAAGGGCATAGTGTGGGGACATTCTGATCCCAACATTGACCCGTGCGGATACCGTGCGTTAATGGTTCTCCAGCTTGCCGAAAAATATTACAAGAAGCCCGGGCTCTATGATAAAGTTGTAGGTAACAGGCCGAAAGAGAATGTCAGGCCCAAATCTGTTGAGCTTGTATCACTGCTTCAGACAGGTAACATGGATTACGCCTGGGAGTACAGGTCTGTTGCTGTACAGCATAACCTGAAATTTGTTGAACTTCCTGACCGGATCAACCTGGGCAACTATAAATACGATAATTATTATTCTGCCGCTGAAGTTGAGGTTACCGGTAAAACACCTGGAACAACAATGAAGATGAAAGGGATGTCCATAACATACGGGATAACGCTTGTGAAGAATTCTCCTAACAGGGATGCTGCTATAGCTTTTCTTCAGTACCTTTTTGATAAAAAAGGAGGGCTAAAAGTGCTCAAGGATCAGGGGCAGCCGCCGTTCATCCCCTGCACTGTGCCGACAAAAGAGATGAAAAAGCTGATTCCTGCTGAACTTCAGAAGTACGTAGAAGTGAAAAACTGATTATTCTGTCTCCTGAACAGAGGGCAGCCCCCTCTGTCCGGGAGAACTGAAAACCTTCCGGAAATTTTATGAAAAAAAATAAAAGTCTGTTTTTTTACCTGTTCCTGAGCAGCGGCATACTCATCCTTGCGTTCATTGTACTCCCTCTTGTGCAGATGATAATATCCCCCTCATATGAAATGCTGAAGTCTACAATTATGGATAGGGATGTGCTGCGCTCAATGTGGCTCAGCATCTATACCGCTCTTTCGGCTTCACTTATAGCATTTATTTTCGGTACACCACTGGCCTATCTGCTTGCAAGGTCCGATTTCAGGGGAAAAAGGCTTGTTGAAAGCATCATTGACCTCCCGATTGTGATACCTCACCCCGTTGTCGGTATCGCCATTCTCAGCATAGTGGGAAAGAATCACTGGTTCGGACAGATTCTGGCGGATCTGGGCATAAGGATAATGGGGACTCCTGCAGGTATCATTACTGTGCTCACTTTTGTGGGACTGCCGTTTTATATAAACACTGTTAAAGATGGTTTCCAGGATATTTCGCCACGTCTTGAAAATGTTTCAAGGAGCCTTGGGGCTTCAATGGGCGGGACGTTTTTCCGCGTCACCTTTCCTCTCGCAAAAAAAAGCATGCTTACCGGGAGCCTTATGTGTACGGCCAGAGCCATAAGTGAATTCGGAGCAGTAGTAGTTGTGGCCTATCACCCCATGATAGCACCTGTTATGCTTTATGAAAGGTTTGAATCATACGGATTGAAATATTCCCAGCCCATTTCAGTATGGCTGATTTTAATATGCCTTTCACTCTTTCTTGCCCTGAGAATTGTTACATTGAATAAAGAGGTAAAGGCATGATAAAGATTAATGATCTTTCCGTATCCCTTGGCCTTTTCAGACTTCATAATATTAACCTGATCATAGAGGAGGGGAGTTTTTTTGTTCTCATGGGGCCCACGGGAGCAGGTAAGACAGTCCTGCTTGAGGCAATAGCAGGTCTTGTCCCTATACGGTCGGGGTCGATATTCATAGGGGACAGGGATGTGACAAAGCTTCCGCCTGAAAAACACGGTGTCAGCATAATGTACCAGGACCATTCGCTGTTTCCTCACCTTAATGTAATTGAAAACATAAGGTACGGTTTGCGCTATCACAGGGTGGACAAGAGTGAATCCGACAGAAGAGTAAGTGAACTTGTTGATCAGCTCGGGTTGTCGCATCTTTTAAATCGTCTTCCACTGAACCTTAGCGGCGGTGAACTGCAGAGGGTTTCGCTGGCCAGGGCTCTTGCGGTCAATCCGCGCATACTTTTGCTTGATGAACCCCTGTCAGCCCTTGATCCGAATTTCAGATATGAACTGAGGCAGATGCTTAAAAGCATTCATAAAACAACAAAGGTTACGCTGCTCATGGTAACTCATGATTTCGGTGAGGCCATATTTCTTGCTGAAAGAGCTGCTATTATGGATGGCGGACGAATAGTTCAGACCGGTACTGTGGATGAAATATTCCAGAAGCCGTGCTGTAACTTTGCTGCTGATTTTGTCGGCATGCGAAATATTTTTCCCGTGCAATTCAAGGGGACAAAGGCCGTCATCGGAGGGCTTGTTGTGGAACTTGGCAGAAAAATTGACCAGGATGCAGGGCACATAGCCATAAGGCCTGAAGATATTGTTATCAGCAATGGGCTAATCCGTTCAAGCATGAGGAATTCTTTTCAGGGACGTGTTCTCTCTGTCATTGATCTTGGTTTCATTTATGAAATAGAAATTATGGCAGGTGAAGTCCTTTTCCGCAGCCTTATCGCAAAGGGTGCGTTGTTTGAATTGAACATCCGGGAGAATGCAGAGGTTTTTATTTCTTTCAAGGCAACTTCTATTCATAATTTCTGAATGTAATTTATGCGGTTTATACGGACTCTATTGTTAAGACCTGCCCTGTTCCCCGGCAAGGTAGTCGCAGCGTCTGTGGTGCGGGTCATCTGATCCGGACTTTATCCATCGGCAAAGAACTCTACAATTTTTCATAATTCTTGAAATCCTTTCCCATATATCCCTGTTTATCACAGGTGTACCCATTGCGGTTATAAATCCGTTCATGTTCCAGACCTCCAGCCTGTGCGTGATGCCGCGTATTACATACTGGCTGTCAGTGATAAGCAGGATCGTATCTGTTCCGCCCGGAGGATTCAGTTCTATAGCTTGTTCGAGCCCTCTGCATGCCGCGGTGAGTTCCATGCGGTTACCCGTGGTATCCTTCTCTTTTCCGGAAATCTCCAGTGCGTTACAGCCCGGGTTGATTATAACCGAGGCCCAGCCGCCGTTGCCGTTTATGGAGCAACTGCCGTCACTGAAGACTTTGAGAGAATTATCAGGTATGATTATCCCCTGTTTTTCAGTGGGGAACGTAAAGGGTATCAGTATTCCGGGCCTGTTTCCTGATTTTAATGCGGTACAGAGTATGCTCCGCAGCCACCTGATATTGGCGTCAAGGTATTCGTGGTATTCCGAAACCGGTTCCATAAAGGTTATGGAATAGCTGTCGTGACGGAACACTATCTCCTGCATCGACAGGGGGTGCGCGTTACTGTTAACTGTTATTCTGTAGATTGATTCCTGGGGGAGTTCCCTGATGAATTCAAGATACATTAACGAAGGAGTTGTAGTAGACACCGAGAATAATTCCTTTATAAATTTTCACGATGACTGTTGTTATGGCCCGACGCCTTCCTCAGGCGGAGAAATTTATCAGTAGCTGCTTTTACCGCTGCTGCAATCAGAAAAACAGCGCCCGCGAAAACCACAACTGTTGCGCCTGCCGGCAGGTTAAGCGGCCAGCTTGCACATATTCCTGAAACAGTGAAGAATGCTGAAAAAATAAATCCGAGCCACATCATTGAGGCAAGATTGCGGGCGATATAACCCGCAGTTCCGGCCGGCAGGGTGAGCATTGCTATGACCATTAGAATTCCTACAAAGGTCTGGAGAAGAACTACTGCAACCGCGGTCACGGCAAGTATGACAATGAATACCGCGTCGGTGTTAACCCCTTTTGATCTTGCAAATTCCCTGTCGAATGCCGATGCTTCAATCTGCGGGTAGAAGCGCCATGCACAGAATATTGCTGCGGCGTCGAGTACTGCAAGCAGCATAAGGTCCGTGTTCGTGATAAGCAGTATGTTGCCGAAAAGATAGCTCATGGGATCTGTGTAACCCGGAGTTTTTGCCATGAAGAGTACCCCTATGCTCATGCCAACGGCCCAGATCGCGTTGATTACCGTATCCTCCCGCTGCTTTGACTTTAAGGAAATAACGCCGATAATCCCGGCCGCGATAACTGCGAAAATCATGGCTCCGATAATCGGTGTTATCCATGACACGATTCCCGTGGATGATAAAAACAGGGCCATGCCGATTCCGCCGAGTACGGCGTGAGATATGGCCCCTGCCAGCCCGGAGATTCTCTGTACGGTTACAATCGCGCCCAGTACCCCGAAGAGTACGGATGAAAGGAGCCCCGCAATTATTGCGTTGCGAAGAAACGGTATAGATGGATCAAAAAGCGTTTCAAAAAAACCGCTCATTTTTTCATTTCCCCGTCACAGCATGATGTAATATTAAGTTTTTCATCGTGGAGTATGCGCGCCGCCCTTCCTCCGTAGAGTGTGTATGGTGTATCTGCAGAAGGTTCGGTGCGGTGCAGAACAACGGTTTTTGCGGGGCCTCTGCCCGCATGTTCCGTCACACAGAGGACCCTGTCTGTCAAAGAAGAGACGAATGCCGGATCATGTGTAACGATTATAATGGTGGTATTACCTTTAAGAGACTCCAGGGTATTATATAAAAGTGTTTCACTCTTAGAATCCATATTCGCGTAAGGTTCGTCAAGTATAAGCAGCAGCGGAGAGGACGCGAGAGCGCGGGCAACCATTACCCTTCTGCGCTGCCCGCCGGAGAGCGCAGAATAGGAACGGTGCGCGATATCTGAAATTCCACAGAGTTCCATGGCCGTGCGCGCCTGCTTTTCATCGTCCGCGAAGAATTTTCTTGAAAGAGACTTGAGGTGTCCCATGCGTACCACTTCGAGTACTGTGATCGGGAATGCTGAATCATAGTCCGAGTGCTGAGGCACATAACCTATATGATCCCGGCTGCCCGATGGAATTCCTTCAAAGAGAGTGACTTTGCCGGAGTTCGGTTTTTCCAGTTTAAGAAGCAGTTTCAGTATGGTTGTTTTGCCCGCGCCGTTTGGCCCGACAAGCGCGATGAATTCACCATGATGGATGTGAAAATTTACATCTGTCAAAACAGGCTGCGCGCCGTAGGAGAATGATACGTCTTCGAAGCGGACTGTTACCTGGCTATTAGTATTTATATCTATAGACATTGATTTACCGGTTATTTTTTATTCAGAGATTTTTCGATTGATGTTCCCATGCGTTTTATGTTGGCGGACCATTCCGGGGCAAGCGGGTCAAGGGACACAACTTCGGCGCCCACTGAGCGTGCCACAGTCTCTGCCGCGTTTACGGGGAACTGGGCCTGCACAAATATTGCCAGAGGTTTTTCTTTCTTCGCTCTGGCGATCAGTGAGGCAATGGCTTTTGCCGAGGGCTCCCTGCCGCCTGTTTCAACCGCCACCTGTTCTATGCCGAACTCATCAAGAAAATAACCGAAGGCCGGGTGGAAAACAAAAACTTTTTTACCAGCGTGAGGTTTAAGAATCTCTTTCATTTCATTAAACAGCCTGTCTATTTCGGCCGTAAATTTATCGTAGTTCGCGTCGTAAACCGGTTTTCCCTCTGGATCTATACTTACAAGCATATCGCGTATATGGCCGGCCATGATCTTTGCGGGTTCCCTGCCGAGCCAGGTGTGCCTGTCTATGTCAGACTCATGAGCTCTTCCCGCCTGTTCACCGTCATGGCGCTTCTCAAGATGCCTGAACCTGACCCCGCTGGTGCCGTCAACAATCATAAGCGATGGATACCGCAGGGAAATCTTCTGCCTGATGGAGGTTTCAAAATCGATTCCGGCCAGTACCCACGCACGCGCGCGGGCAAGGAGCGTCATCTGGGCAGGTGTGGGTTCGTATGAATGAGGATTCTGCCCATCGGCCGCGAGCACAAACGCCGTTACCCGGTTGCCTGCTATTTTTTCCAGAAAATATTTCTGGGGCATTATGCTCACAGCTATGACCGGCCTGGATCCGGGAAGTTTATGATCGCTTTCAGTGCACGATAAGATAATCGTAGAGAGAAATATGATTGCAGAGAGAATTTTAATTAGCTTCATATACCACCTGGTTCAACTGGCGTATTAATGATCAGCAACACTGCGCGGCAAATGTCAAGTTTTAATGTCCGGGTTTTCTGAAAAATGAAGTATTCATAGAATCGCGGTACGGGTTTAAGTTCTGCCCGCGTGTAATTGGCAATTTAACCCGCGAACTGCGGATTTATACTTGATTTGTTCCGGCCGGATGCCTTAATATCCCGATTGTAATCAGACGGGAACTAATATGGTGGAGCCGTGTAAAGCGCCGTGCTGATACTCTTTTTGTCCCGAAATGGTGACCATGACTTGCTGTGATGAAACTATTATTTCATCGTAGAGGGACTGAACTTTATCTCATAGCTGCAGGTGAATATGAAAAGACAATGTATTATGCTGATGGCAGTAATTATGACAGCCGCATTTGCCGCGCCGCTCTTTGCGGTAGAAAAAAAAATATTCAGGGACGCCAGGAATTTTGCCCGCGCGGAAATTGTCAAGATAGAGAGGTCAGAGCCGGATGAAAACAATCCGTATAATGTGGATGTGAACGTGCACCTTAAAATACTTGATGGCGAACATAAGGGAGAGTCCCATCTGGTAACATTCGGCGGAGATGACAACATGCCTAAGGACATGTTCTACCGTGCCGGTGATGTTGTCTTTGTCGGCGTGTTAGCTGCCGGCGGAACTGAGGGTATTGACTACATTCACATCTATGACGTGGACAATTCGGCGGGAATTATTTTTTTCGGCGTGCTGCTCCTCGCTGCGATTCTGCTCGTGGGGAGGATCCGCGGCATAATGTCGATACTCGCGTTCGTTGCCACGGTATTTCTTATCTTTTATATTCTGATACCAATGACGCTTAAAGGGCATTCGCCTCTGCCCGTTGCGGTCGGTATATGTATTGCCGCCATTATTATTACGATCCCCATAATACTGGGGTTCAGGAAAAAAACCCTTGCCGCCATTGCGGGCGCGTCAAGCGGCATACTTATTGCCACACTCCTCGCGCTCACCGCGGGCTGGATCATGAGGCTTACAGGTATTGTTACAAACGAGATGATGACGGTCTTTTACGCGTCGGTCACGGACATTGACCTCAGGGGGCTAGCCCTTTCAAGTATTATCATCGCCGCGCTCGGAGCTATCATGGACGTCTGTATATCCATAGCCTCGGCCGCGGAGGAGATATTCAATGTGGACCCTGAGATTTCTTTCGGCCGCGCGTTCAAATCTGTAATAACCGTCAGCTCGGATATGCTCGGCGCCACGCTCAATACTCTGCTCTTCGCTTATGTGGGCACCTCGCTGCCGCTTGTTCTGCTGATCGCCCTGAAGATGGAACCGGGGATCCCCATTTCCATGGTGCTTAACTATAATCCCGTGCTTAGCGAGCTTGTTAAATCAGCGGTAGGATGCATTGGAATGTTTCTGAGTATGCCGGCCACTGCCATCATCTGTATAAGGCTTCACGGAGCAGGTGCAAGGTCTGCGCATCGTTCCGCAGCGGGGTAAAAGTATAACATGGAGAGCAATGTAACTTTGACGCTGCGCATGCGCGGGCATTGCGTTCAGACAGAGGCTAAGAACGAATTCCGCAGGTTAACGGGCCTGCTGCTTGAATCGTGTGACGAACCGGAGGTAACAGAAACAGGAAGAAAGCTTGAGCTGCTTCGCGCGTTCATAGAAACAGCGGACTGGAACAGCCTCAGGTCAGCGGACGAACGCCTTGCCGGGACAAGGCCCGGCGAATGCGTCATAGCATGGGGCGCTGACGGTAAGGCATTCGTTAAAGAGATATCCGGCTGATCTTTAGTTTTTTAAAATAATCCCCGCACCCTTTCTATCTCCTTCTTAGCCTGCGCGACCATATCCTCAATAACCTCTTTGCATGACTTAATATCGTTAATGCGTCCAAGGGACTGTCCCATCATCATTGGGGCGATCTCTGTATCGCCGGTCTGCCATGCTTTAAGGCACCTTTCGCCGGTTACAAGCGGAGCCAGTTCCATGATGTTCGCGCCGCGTTTTTCAGCTTCAAGTATTTCGCTTACGATTTTGTTTTTAATCGCGCGGCCCTGCAGCTTGACTGACTTGCCGATCAGCGTTGTATCGTACTCCTGCCGTTTCAGAATTTCCTGTTTAATGTTTTCGTGTACCTGGCACTCGTGAGTTGCCATGAACCTGGTTGCCATCATCACACCCTCCGCGCCCAGGGCAAGAGCCGCAGCCAGAGACTTTCCGTCAGCTATGCCGCCTACGGTTACAACGGGTATCTTCACTGTCTCGGCCATCTTTGGCGTAAGGATCATGGTTGTAACATCATCGTCAAGCGGGTGGCCCCCCTCTTCTATTCCGGCGGCATAAACTCCGTCGTATCCTACCTTTTCTGCGTGGAGAGCGTGCCTTACCGACCCGACCTTGTGAAACATTTTGACCCCGGCTTTACGCAGCATGTCCATGTACTGCTTGCCCGCCTTGTCAAGGGGAGTGCCCGAAACCTCAATTCCCGCAACCTTCTCTTCGGCGCATACCTCAAGGTTTTTCCTGTGGTCATCCATTGTAGTGTGAAATGAAGGGAGTATTGTTATGCCCACCATGAAGGGCCTGTCAGTGAGTTTCCTTGTTTCACGTATGGCGGCCCTCAGTTCCTCGCTGGTTTTGTAGTTCCCCGCGGTAAGGTTACCCATGCCGCCGGCGTTTGAGATCGCGGCTGTAAGTTTTGGTTCACCCACAAGGTACATCGCGCCGCATATAACAGGGTATTTGATGCCGAACATCTCTGTAATTCGTGTCTTCATAGTTTTCCTCTTAAGCTATATTAATTTCTGAAAGCGTTCCGCTGTTCAGTAAGACTTTGCTTTATTCCGGCCAATACGTTAACCGGTTTTACCGCCTGTAATACTTCATCGCTTCAGGAAGAATTTCCTTTAAGAGACTGACCCGTGTGCTGTCTGAAGGGTGAGTGCTTAAAAATTCGGGGATTTTCGCGCCGGTATTCATCTGTGACATCCGTTCCCAGAAAACCACCGCGGTTGAAGGGTCGTAACCCGCGAGCGCCATTATAATCATCCCAATGCGGTCAGCCTCCTTTTCATGTGTCCGGCTGTAAGGGAGCAGAAGACCGTACTGCGCTCCAAGTCCAAAAGCAGACATCCAGAGCTGCTGCGTCTCCTTGGGTTTATTCTTAACAGCCACAGATAGCGTCTCTCCCCCGAACTGTGCCAGGAGCCCCTGACTGACCCGTTCATTACCGTGCTGTGCTATGACATGGGCAATCTCGTGCCCCATAACTACAGCTACGCCTGACTCGTCTTTTGTTACGGGCAGTATTCCGGTATAGAACACAACCTTTCCGCCCGGCATGGCCCATGCATTAATCTCATCGGATTCTACCAGGTTGAATTCCCACTTGTAGTCCTTTGTAATATTTCCCCGGCCGTTTTCTGCCAGGAATTTTTCAACTGCAGCCTGGAGCCTGAACCCCACGGTGCGTATCATCTCTGCCTGCCTGGTGTTGCTGCTCAGCCTGTGCGTTTTCATGAATTCAGCATACTGTTCATTGCTCATTGTTAGCATCTGTGAATCGGGCACAAGAAGTACCTGCTTTCTTCCGGTAATGGGGGCAGTGCTGCAGAACATGCCGGACAGCACAATCAGCATTATGCCTGTTAATAATTTAACTCTTTTCATTTTTTTCCTCCGTTGAGTATGGTTGTGATACCATAAGATCAGTCGATCATAGGGATTGTCACTGTGTCAAAGATAATCTATTTTCAAAGATATTTAAATCTTTCGTTCTTTTAACAACCACACGCTCAGAATTGCAAGAAAAATACATGCAACAGCTCCTGGCCAGGCCTGTGAAAATAAATGAATAAAAGTAATTGGAAAATAATGGTTTCACAGTTCATTGACAACGCAGATTGATGCATTAGAAGAAGCGAATGCCGCAACGATAATGGAGCGGCCAGGACGGCCGCGACAATGGCTGAATCCCGCACGATGCGAGGACTCAGCCCTGTAGAAGTTAAGGTGACAGCAACAATGTCCACAGGTGCATGACAAAACAGATTAATGTAAAGTCAAGGTAAAATTATACTTAAAGGAAGCCGCGCTGGCGTATGAGGCGATAGCCCCTGCGGCGACTGAGCAGCGGACTTTCTTTGTGCACTTTCTTTTTCCGCAAAAGAAAGTGCCCCAGCCCTGCGGTATGGGATACCGCAAGAACACATCGGCAGGCGTGCAGCCTGCCGTAAAGAGTATATGACGCGACCGCGTCAGGGATTGACGCGATACCCGAAGGGTTAAGCGGAAAGCCCGACCTTCGCGGTACGGGAGTCATTTTATTGTAGAAACGGCATCGGCGCATCGCAGGGCAGTGCTGCTCTCCTGCCCGAGTGCATGATGCGGTAGTAAGCGAAGGGGACGCCCAACAATCCGGAAAGAGTGACTTTTTTATTAACAGAATCTTTATATTTGTCTTATACAATCCTTATATAATTCATTTATTTAACTCATGTATGGAATTGACAGATAAAAATTATAAGGAGAATATATGAATTACAGGGAATCATTCCTTGAGAGGTTGAGCAGGGAGATGTCGATATTCAACTACGAGCAGTCCCTGCGTTTTCCCCGGGAGGATACTCTAACCATAGACCTGCACTGTCATGATAAGAACAGCAGCGAACCTGACGAGATAATAGGGAGGATGCTGAATATTCCGGAAACATGGCTGCCGCCCGAAGAGCTCATCGAAACCCTTATGAGCCACAACTGCGACACTTTCACCGTTACCAATCATAACAATGCCAGGTCATGCTACGAGCTTCAGGACAAGGGATTCGATATTCTGACCGGGGCTGAATTCAGTTGCACCATTCCGGACTATAACGCCAAGATACACGTTCTGGCCTACGGTTTTAACCCTTATCAGGAGGAGAAGCTATACGCGCTGAGGCATGACATATACAGGTTCCAGAGTTACGCCCTGGAGAACGACATACCGACAATATGGGCCCATCCCCTTTACCATTACGAAGAGAACGACAGCCTTTCGCTGGAACTCTTCGAAAAGATGTCGCTTGTCTTTGAAAGGTTCGAGGTGATCAACGGGCAGAGAGACACATGGCAGAACCTGCTGGTTAAGAAATGGGTTGAGTCAATGGGGAATAATATCCTTGAAAAAAAAGAAAAAAAATTCGGAATAAAGGCTGCTGATTACTGCAGGTATCCATACAGGAGAAGAATGTACGGCGGTTCAGATTCACACATGGGGATATTTGCCGGCCTCACAGGCACAAGGCTCTACGTGAACAACCTGCAGGACCGCCTTAAAAAAGAATCCGCGAGCAGCCTGGCGCTGCGGGCGCTTCTCGACGGCGACTCGGCCCCTTATGGAGGCTACAACAATACCGAGAAGATGACAGTATCATTCCTGGACTATTTCTGCCAGATCGTGATGAACATGAAAGACCCCGGGCTGCTGCGCCTGATCCTGCATAAAGGCGATACAAAAGACAAACTCATATCACTGCTTGTGATAAACGGTTTCACGGAACTGCAGCGCCACAGCCTCACTGTAAAATTCCTCACGCTGTTTCACCAGTGCTTAGGCGGGGACGCGCCGGGATTTACCCAGAAGCTCATGGCGCCCGTGGATTACAGGGAGATATTTGCCGAAGCCTCGGCGATGGCAGAGGTGCGGAAAAACAGGCCGGAGAAAATGGCCGGGGCCTTTGATGAATCCATAGAGAATATTCACAGTTTACTCTATAAACTTATGTTCAGCAGGCTTGACGCAAAGCTTAAAAAGCTCGAAGGGGGTACAATAAAAAGCACGGAGGAGTTCATCAGCACCCTTGAACTGCCCGCGCAGTTGCGGAAGCTGCTTGAGTCCGGCGGTAAAAACCGTAAGAACGGCATACCCGGCATCAACGCCCCTGATTTTCTTGACGGCCTTACTTTTCCCTTCCTCGCGTCGTCGGTGATTGCCGCTGCCAACTATACCTCGGCCAGGGTGATGTATAAATCAAGGCCAATGCTTAACGCGTTCTCCGAGAAACTCAATGACTTCAAGTTGCCTAAAAAGATGCTCTGGCTAACCGACACCTTTGAAGACGGAAACGGCGTATCGATGTCGCTGCGTCACATACTCGACGAGATCAAGGAGCGGAACCTTCCCATTGACATGCTTGTGTGCAGCGATACGGTGAAGCCTGAAGATCACCTGATTGTAATAAAACCCGCGGCGGTATATGTGCCTTCATTCTACAAGGAGCAGCCCATAAGGATCCCGAGCATCATGGATATACACAGGCAGTTCAGGGAGGGTGAATACGACCGTGTACTCTGTTCCACAGAGGGCCCCATGGGCCTTGCGGCGATCTACTTAAAGCAGGCCTATTCGGTGCCCGCATACTTTTATGTGCACACTGACTGGATCACCTTTGCCAGGACAGCTATGAATTTCAACGACCCCGCCATTAACAGGCTGCGCAGGATACTGCGGGGCTTCTACAGGTCATTTGACAGGGTGCTTGTCCTGAACAGGGAGCAGAAGAAGTGGTTCAGCGGGCCTCATATGGAATTTAAAAAAACAGAAGTAAAGCTCACCTCTCACTGGGTTGATGAAAAATTCCATAATACAGGGTCATCCAAGCAGAAGATGTTCGGCGTACCCGACGACAGCACGGTGCTTCTTTATGTTGGAAGGATAAGCGATGAAAAGGGGATCTTTGACCTGCCCTATGTTTATGAACGGGTTAAAAAGGAGTTCCCCGACATAAGGCTTGTCATAGCAGGGAAGGGGCCTGACGAGGATAAACTCAAGGAGCAGCTCCCTGACGCGAAATTTTTAGGCTGGATTGACCATGATTCGCTCCCTGATATATACTCGGCAGGGGACATGCTCCTTATGCCCTCCAGGTTTGACACATTCGGCAATGTCATTGTCGAGGCATTCGCCTGCGGATGCCCCGTGATCTCATACAGCACAAAGGGGCCCAGGGATATAATCGGCAACGAGAAGTCGGGTTATCTTGTCAACACACGGGAGAAGATGGCTGAAACAGTTATCGCGCATTTTAAAAACACTAAGGGCATACAGGCAATGAGGGACGCGGCGCTTGCAAGGGCCGGTGAATTCACGGCCGACAGCATAATAAGCAAACTACTTAAAGATACGGATCTGGTGTGAAATGAACTCATTGCCATGGTGGAAGACCGGGGTAATATACCAGATATACCCCAGGAGTTTTTACGACAGCAACGATGACGGCATAGGCGACATT
>Ga0255347_1001824_pt1 | contig 32228 bp, 26 predicted proteins | sample wastewater_treat_2_FD_192479 | JGI IMG/M metagenome (GOLD analysis project Ga0255347, IMG submission 192479) | Wastewater microbial communities from Lulu Island WWTP, Vancouver, Canada - plant24 | ecosystem: Engineered > WWTP > Wastewater > Unclassified | place: Canada: Vancouver, British... | reverse complement strand
GTTGAAAATAAGGTAATAACCTATGGAGAGAGCCATCCGCTCTGGGACATCGATATGCGCTTGTGAATTCAATTCCTATTGAAATCTTATTGGTGTTTAGCCGGAGTTTGCTTATAAAATTAATCAAAGTTTGAAAAGGCCTTGCCAGTGTTTCAGATATATTTGTAGATGTTTCAAAAAGCGTTATTTTGAAACCCACAATGATTAGGCAGTGAGGAAATGATGTTCTCACTTATTGTCAAACAAATCGGCAGTGGTATAATCATGACTTGCGGGGCGTAGCTCAGCCCGGATAGAGCGCACGGTTCGGGTCCGTGAGGCCAGCGGTTCAAATCCGCTCGCCCCGACAAAAACACTCCTCAATAGGAGTGTTTCTTTTGTTTATACGGTATTTCTACTCAAATCAATAGGAAAGATAACTTGTCAGCATGATAAAAGAAGCGATGTGAAAACATCGCTTCAAATTAACTCGCCTACGATTTGCTATTAAACGTCAATTTTGTCGTTGAACATGAAGTTAGTAACGCAGGATGAGGGCAATGCGTTGATGTTCTTCCAATTGACCATCTTCCATGAAAGTCACCTTTCCGCCCATGCCAATTACAAATTCAATAATTTCGTCAACAGCATCATCAATTACATCTGGCGCGGTGACATCCTCTGCGGGGATTAAATTCTGGCTATCTTCATCCAGGCGGGCTGGATATTCAAAACTTTGTTCCACCAAGAGATGGTGTCCAAGACCGCTGCTTGCTTTTCGCCAAATATCACTGATTTCAATGGCAACCTTGCGGTCACTGACTGCTTTGCCCAGCTCGCCCAAAGCCTGCTGACGTTGTTCAGCCAATTGTTTTTCCACCAAAGGCCAAACCAGTTTGCTTAACTCGAAAGCCGATGTTTTATCATGGTTGCCTGTTATGCGGCCAAAAATCAGGTCCGAATATCTGGTGACCTCGTTAAAAAACGAATGGTAACGATCTACGCCCACCACAACCAGGGGGAGACGGTCAGCATCCATAAATGGTTTTAAAGCATTATCAACCTGGCGAAAGAATTTTCGGTGATATTCATCACGGTAGGCAGAAATGTTAATGCCCTTGCCGCCAGGAAGTGATTTGCTACCACCAGGCATTGTATGGAACATTGGAAAACCCTCAGCCTGGATTTCACTAAGGTTGTCACCCACCCCCTCGTATAGCCTGGTTGGTTTTTCACTCAGACTCAACACCCAGTATCGGGTGGAATCATTAAGGGCATGCACCAAATCGCGGGTTAAAAATGTTTCATCAATAATTACACGCTCGGGAACGGAGAAAGGCAACATAAAGCTTTTGCTAAAATCCTGATTGGCATATAAAACTAACCCATCGAGGAGAAAGTTGTAGTCAATGCTGTCGGCTAATTTCTCCAAGCGGAGTAACAATGGTTCGATCTCGCGTTTCGGAAATTCTTCTAAAAGTCTGTTTGCTGCTTCACGGACGAGATTCTTCACCCGAACAGGATCTTGACGATTCTCTGGAGCAGTGCGGTGAGTGGGAAGGGTTATTGAGACACAAGGGTAACCTGAAATTTGTTGAATAAGTTGAACATCATGGCGGTTCATAAAATTTACTCCTGTACATAAATAATTTTCGGTTCGCGAATAAACCTGCCTAATTCTACCCGCTACTTTATAATTGCGTGTTTTTTAAAACAGATTAGATTTTAAAAGTAAAAAATGCAGCGAATTATTACACTGCATTTTTGCTGTTCTAAGGATAAGGACTTTTCAATCGACAAGTTCTACGTTCTGAGCCTGGGGGCCTTTATCACCCTCAACGACTTCAAACTCAACTCTTTGACCTTCGCGCAGGGTTCGGAAACCCTCAGCATTGATCGCTGTAAAGTGTACGAAAACATCTTTATCGCCACTGTCGCGGGCAATAAAGCCATAACCTTTTTCACCACTAAACCACTTGACAAGGCCAAGTTCTCGTTCTGCCATGCTTGGAAACCTCCTTTATACCAAATTCCTATTAGCTATGCTAACGTACGGTCCAAACAAGAACAAAACACGCGAACGCCTTATCGAACTTCCGTTAACCTACAGCATCAAATATAACACGGGTTATTTTCCGTGTCAATTATTTGATATAAAGTTAATTATTTTGGAGACTGAAAAAAGATTTATCAATTAAACTTTAACAGAACTGTTTTAAGCCCAAAATGAAGGTAAATGTTCTCGGTAAGATGAAAGATAATCATCAAGGATATTTTGCGCAACATCCATATCACGAATAACAGAATCGAGCAGCAGGGCCTGTAGGGCAAGTTGACGATCTCCATAAACAACCGCATCAACGGTTAAATGGCTGATAGTTATCTCTCGCCGTATTAATTCAGCGATACCTTCTGGCAATTCTTCAACTGGCAAACCAATTATGCCGTTAGCGGTTATCGTCCCGGGCACTTCAATAATTGCATCTGCGGGCAAATTTGATATTTCACCCCGGTTAGGGATGTTAAGGGCTTCCCAGAGCAAACCGCCATCTGTGAGCATATTCTCAATCACTTCCAGGGCGCCTTCACTGTAACCCGGCACAAATTCTTCTGGATTGCTTTTCTTTTGTGCTGCTTCGGCTAAACGCGCCCACTCGTCATCGCGTCCTTTTGCCTGGTCTTCCCATTCATAAAGTTCCAGCTCATATTTTTCCCACGGACGCGTAACCGGATCACTGACCCAGGGGAGATATTCGCATAAATGCTCATCTCCGGGTATTGGAAACAGACCAAAAGCATCAAAAACCCGTCGTGTAAGCGGTTCAAAATCTTCTGGGAGCGCTTGCCAGCGCCTTTTAAACAGGGGATAGAGATCCTCGCCACTTTGTCGGTCGGTTAGATTTAACATCCAGGTAAAATGGTTGACCCCGGCAGCAATGACTTTTATCCTTTCCACGGTTTGAAGGTAGGTGAAGAACATACTGGCTGCATACCGGGGGCTGGCGTGAGTGCTGGTAAACGTGGGTGGGACCATAATATCCAGGTCCTCCGCCAATGCTTTTCCAATCATGGCATAACCCGTGCTGAGTTGATGGCATAAGCCAATCACCTTTATGCGGGTGTGACGGTGAACGGCTGCGCAGATGCGAGCCATCGGATTGGTAAAGTTGATTAACCAGGCTTCGGGACAAAGCGCTTCCATGTCTCGTGCGATTTCCAAAACCGGAGTAATATTGCGGGCAGCATGGGCAAAGCCGCCAGGGCCGCTGTTTTCAGCATAAGGTTGACGAACGCTATATTTCAGCGGAATGCGAAAATCCGACTCCCACAAACCCTCACGGGGTCCGACTTCAATAGCATTGACGACAAATTGTGCACCTTTCAGTGCCTGACGATGGTGTGTGTGCGCCTCTATAGTCATTTCTGCGCCCCAAACCTCATTCAGCCAGGAGATCAATGCATGCATAACTTCTAAATGCGGCTCATCTCTGTCAACCAGGATTAATTGACTGCCTTTAAGTGTTTGACTGCGCAATAAAGAAACCAGTGTTGTCAGCCCAAAAGAGTAGCTGCCGGCACCTATGCATACGATTTTGGTTGGTTGTTTCATTTGTAAACCTTATGCTGCAGCTTAATTAATGGAGTTAAGGTAAGTATCGATGGAGCGGGCAGCTTTACGGCCGGCTCCCATCGCTAAAATCACGGTTGCACCACCTGTAACAATATCACCTCCGGCGAAAACGCCGGGTTTGCTGGTTGCCATGGTATCTTCGTCTACAATGATATTTCCCCAGCGGTTGAATTTAAGATCATCTGTTGTGCGCTCAATAATTGGGTTAGAAGCATTGCCAATCGCGATGATAACCACGTCAACAGGCACCTCGAATCCGGACCCTTCAATGGGTACCGGACGTCGGCGTCCAGATTGGTCGGGTTCTCCGAGTTCCATTTTAATCAGGCGCATTGCCTTTAACCATCCCTGTTCATCACCAAGAAATTCAATTGGCGTTTGCAGGAATTGGAAATCGATGCCTTCTTCTACAGCGTGTTCGATTTCTTCCAAACGGGCGGGCATTTCTTTTTCTGTTCTTCGATAAATAATGCTGCTTTTAACGGCACCTAAACGCAATGCTATTCGTGCTGAATCAAGGGCAGTATTGCCTCCGCCAATTACAGCCACATGTTTTCCTTTACAGTTGATGACCGGTGTATCAGATTTTGGGAATTCATAAGCCTTCATGAGGTTTACGCGGGTTAAAAACTCATTTGATGAGTAAACTCCCACAAGGTTTTCGCCGGGAATGTCCATGAAATACGGAAGTCCTGCACCAACGCCGACGAAAACTGCGTCATAACCTTCTTCTTGCATCAGCTCATCAATCGTGTATGTGATCCCAATAACGGTATTGGGTTTGAATTCAACCCCCAAACCGGCCAGGGCGTTCACTTCTTCCATGACAATTTCTTTTGGTAAGCGAAATTCAGGTATGCCATAAGTCAACACGCCGCCAAATTCGTGATAGGCTTCAAGGACAGTGACTGTGTGTCCCATTCGAATTAGATCGCCCGCGCAGGCAAGTCCAGCAGGGCCTGAACCGACGATGGCCACTTTTTTGCCAGTTTTTTGCGCTTCAGGGATTGGTTCGGTGGTTAAATCACCGTGAGCACGTTCATAATCGGTGACAAAACGAACCAGACCACCAATAGCAACGGCTTCACCTCGTTTGGTAAGGATGCATGCGCCCTCACATTGATCGGATTGGGGGCAAACACGCCCGCACACAGCGGCTAAAACATTGTTCTCTTTATATTTTTTTGATGAGGCAATGTAGTCCTGCTCTTTGATCAGGCGGATGAAATCGGGAATCTTAACCCCAACAGGGCAACCCTCCACACAGGGTGGGTTTTTGCAATCCAAACAGCGTTGTGCTTCTAACAAGGCCAGGGTTTCGGTAAAACCGAGGTTGACTTCAAAAAAATCATTGATGCGTTCTTTTGGATCCCTGGCGGGCATCGGTTGGCGTGGAATTTTCTTTACCTCTCTGCGCTTGGCACCCTCGATTTTTTTTGCTGCTTCTTCAAGCGCGCATTGCTCATCGTGGCAATAAGCCAGGTTTCGTTTCATGAGTGAGTCAAAATCAACCAGGTGCGCATCAAATTCGGGGCCATCCACACAAGCAAATTTTGTTTTATTTCCGACAGTAACTCGACAACCTCCACACATACCCGTTCCATCAACCATGATCGTATTAAGGCTGGCAACGGTATGAATATCATACTGTCGCGTCAATTCTGCTACTGCGCGCATCATCGGTAAGGGGCCAACCGTCAAAATAAAATCGATTTGTTCACCGCTTTCGAGCAGTTTCTTAAGCTGATCGGTGACGAACCCTTTTGGACCGTAACTGCCATCGTCAGTGCATACCAAAACCTCATCTGCAATTTCACGCAGTTCATCCTCAAGGATAATTAAATCTTTGGTGCGTGCGCCAATGATGGCTGTAACATAATTTCCGACCTCTTTGAGGGCTTTTGCCTGGGGAAAGCTGACTGCTGTGCCCAACCCACCACCAATTACCACTGCATGACCAAAATATTTTATTTCGGAAGGGTTTCCCAATGGACCAACCAGATCTGGTATGATTTCTTCCCTCTCGAGCTGGTTGATTTCACGGGTAGATTTGCCAACACCCTGTACAATCAATGTGATTGTGCCGGCTTCAGGATCAGAATCGACAATGGTTAATGGGATGCGTTCGCCACGATCGGAGATGCGAATAATTATGAATTGACCGGGTTTTCTTTTTTTTGCGATCACCGGTGCATGGATGATGAATTTTTTAATGTCCTGGGCAATAAATTTTGCATCAATAATTACATGTTCTGACATAAGTACCTTTAAAATTTGATATTGGTTGACGATTAGATTTTAAATTACAAAAGGGTTTTGGATAAATGAGATTCTTCATAAATAAAAAGACCAACTGTCACAAGCCAAAGAATTAATGAATTCTGGGTTTTTCATGAACGAGGAAACACCAATAATACGCATCCTTGGAAGTGTCGGTCTGGTCGAATTGCTGAAAGCAATATAATCCCAATTCCAGGTCTTGCTCGGGCTGGATCAATTCGGTATTACCTGGCCCCCTTTTCCCCCGGATGGGGATGTATTCTCCGGTCTCATAAATTAACTTCATTTGGTTGCGATCTGCGATGCTTTCGTAAAGTACAATCAGGGGCATGGTACGACGGCTAATGGGGATCCCCACGTTTGTGGTGGGTAAGCCTTCATATTGTTGAATGTCAAAGAACATTTCGTCTTCATACAAGAAAACGCCTTGATAGGGCGGTGCCGATGTGAGGGTTGCCCGATCCCCTAAAATGGTTGCCAGGGGAAGATCAAAATTAAAGATGGCACTGGCAGCCAACAAACCGATAAAACAAAAGACCAACGCAACGATGCCTAAAAGAACAATTTCAAAAGGCGATAATTTCTCCGAATTTTCTGGGTCTTCCTTTGAAAGTTTTCTCGCTTTAGGTTTTTTGTCACCTGCTTCTGCAATGACTTCCAGTTCATCAACGGTGTGTTTTGACCATTGCAAAGGTTGAATGGGCGGTTTCCGTTTTTCACCTTTAGGGAAAGGTGAAATTGGTCGTGTATGATCGGAGAGGTGATCTTCTTTTACACTTGTCTCGTCTTGTTTTCGCTTTTCAAGGTATGCCAAGCCACGTTGAGCAGGAATATTATGAGGGTCGATTTCAAGTGCTTTTTCGAGGAAAATAGATTGTTTTTCGGTGTCATCGATGATGGCGGCAATCCACACCCAAACTTCAGCGTTTTGCGGCTCTTCAATGATGGCATCTTTCAGATGCTCCAATGCCTCCTGCATGCGTCCTGCTTTTGCTGCGTTGATTCCTGATTGTAGTGAGGAGGTCATAATTTCTCCCGAGGAATTACTATTTGACGTTTGATACAACGAAATAGAATAAATGTATTGAATTATGAATTAATATCAACAGTAAATTTACTAACGTTATTTTACCACATCATGAGATTTCGTATGATGGAAATTGAGGCTTGTTCGGAGTTTTATGAGAATCAAGTAACGATGATCGCATATAATTTAGAGGTGATCGGAGGCGCAGATAAATGCAATTGGGAATTCTTTCAGATACACATGATAATTTGTTAAACCTTCTAGCTGCACTGGAAATTTTTCGTGAGCAGGGAACAGACACTTTGATCCATTGTGGGGATCTGACAGGGCTGGAAATGATCTCACATTTTTCGGGTTTTCGAATTATCTATACCTTTGGAAATATGGATTTTTCAACCGGCACAATCAAAAAACGGATTGAAAAAATGTGCGAAGATAATTTTGCCGGTCTGGTTTTTAAGGGGCAATTTGAGAATATTCCTGTTGCTGCAACGCACAGTCATATTGAGGGAGAATTGTCCGCTCTGATAAGTAGTCAACACTATAAATGGGTTTTCCATGGGCATACTCATAAAAAGCGTGATGAAATCATTCACGGGGTGCGCGTTGTTAACCCCGGAGCATTGGGCGGCTTGGTTAAAGGTCCGCGCTCTATTTGCATTGTTGATCTTATCAGCGAGGATATAAAATTTATTAATATCTGAATTTTCTCGGGGGGAATAATATACTCTACCAAGCGTGAGCCAGAAACAAAAGTTCAGACTTTATTCGGTTAAACGAGCAATGTGATTAAATTAGCTTTTCTTATCCTTTTGGAGCTTTGAACAGCAATGTTTAGAACCAACCGCCTATACAACTTGGTTTTAAAAAAGAGGCGGGTTTCCAGAACGAGTTCGAATTTCTATGGTTGTCTTTTGAGGGCAAGATCCATTACGAGAGGGTTGATGCCTAGAATTTTACAACGGTGCTCAGGCGGGTGCTGCTTGGGTGGAGCAGGCAGCGTAAGCTGACTGAGTTCGGAAACCATTCTCTTAGACAAAAATTCCTCATCCAGTCCCCATGACTCTAAAACAATGCCCGCCGCTCGCAGGAGCAAACGCTGATAGCGAGCAACGTCCACCGCGCGGGGATTTGGTTTTTGAGGCAGGTCCCAGGCAAAAACACCAGGTTTACCCAGAGTGTAGATAAAGGGCACCCGCTGACCAGGGCGCAGTGTTTTGCCTGCTGCATTAAGCTGCAACACTGCTCGCGCAGCGGGTGAGAATGCGTGGTAAGCCTCTATTTTTCGTCCTAACCGCTGCCGAACAAGAAGATCAGCCAGGTTAACTTCACCATTGTGCAAAGCCTTTAGCCGACTTTTAAGAAAAGCAATGGCTTCCGGTAGCGCTGTTTCCGGGTCCTGTGATCGAGCAAGCAGTTCTAATAGATGCATTTGTGTTTGGGAGACGAAGGGCGTGCTATCACGGCGGCGGGCGTCGATCCCACGCACTTTGAGCGTTCCATCCTGAAAAACACCAAAATAACGGTTGGCGACCGGACGTCCTTTGTTCTGCCGCGAACCGACAAATACCACCCAACGATAAATACCATCCAATGAAATAGGCAATCCAGTGCGATGTTGAATTTCAAGTAACAGGGGTTGGATGTCGTCTGGCTGTGTTTTTTCCGGATGCTGCACCCATAATCCATCTACATAAAGCTGAATGACCTCATAACCCAGGTCTTCTGCGGCTTCCTTTGCACGCAGGAGTGCCTCGCGCCCATAAGCAGTGACTGCCTGGTGAGCTTCAATACGTCCAAAACGTGCATTTTTATAGCCCAGGTAGCCAAAGCAGGTTACCAGCAGCCATTTTAGCGCCGATGATCGGTGTTTAAAACTTTTTCGGTAGGGATCCCAATGCGGAGCGCTGGCCAGGTATTTTTTCATTTCGACACGTTTTTCCAGCAACGGACGCAGTGCTTTTGGGATCAGTCCATCCTGGCTGGTATCGATGGATAGACCGAGAGCAGGCACCAGGTTGTCTCCATCCGGGTCGGGCAGGATAGTCTCCGGTGAGATATTGAAATGCACCATGATGGCCGGGTACAGGGAGATAAAGTCAATCTCAGCCACATTTTTGTGCACACCAATTTTGGGCTGATAAACCAACCCGCCCTGATCTGCCGAGAACAGATCTATAGCTGGTTTAAGCATCTCCGCCTGCTGTTTTTGCCAGGGCACCAGGATGCCTTCCTGCAGAGCAGTGAGCATCTCGATGGAGGAAATACCGGTTCCGGGCGAAACCCGTGCTGCAGTTTGAAGAGGCAGGGCGGTAACCCGACTGATTTCGATGGTGCCTTCCAGAGCATAGTCGTTCCACAGCATGGCGTTCTGGCGGTCGATGTGACAGCGCCCGAAAAGATGGATTTGCTGGCCGCGATAAACGATCTGCCCGTAGGAGAAATAGGTGCGCTCCTCCTGCCAGCGGGTTTCACGACCGGGTTCTCGGTTTAACCCCAGGGGAATGTGATATACTTTGGCGTTTTGCAGCAGGTGTGGTAATAGCCATGTGTCACCGTAATCTGTCAACAGTAGGTCAGGATCATGGCGCTGGATCAACGCCCGCAGGTTAACCAGCAAGGGACGCCAGGCATGTAAGTTGAAGTGATAGGTTTCGCCTTCGATCTCGACCTGCAAGCTTCTCGGAATAGCGTGGTGTGGGGCGATGTCCGGTGTCAGGGTCATAACACGTAGTGGAATGGGTCTGGGTTTTAACGCCCAGGCGTCTTCCAGTACTTCGATGTTTTGCAATTGAAGCTTTTCATCGGCAACGACATGGCAACGCGCCAGTGGAAAAACGCCCGTTTTGGCCGCAAAACGCAAAGAGACTTGCAAATCGGCGTCGGCGTACTCTAAGTTTGGAAAACGGCTGGCTGTTTGCTGGAAGATTTTACGGGCCTCGTAAGGGTTTTTAACAGTGATACCCAGTGCGTTCACCTGCCCGCGCTTGAAAACATCCATACGGTATGCTCTGCTGAGGATGATCTCTTCCTCACGACCCTCGAAATGCTGTTCGAGTGCGTACAATTGGGACTCATCGCCTATTGTATAAAAAGTGATAGGGAAAGGCTGCCACAGACGCCAGCGCGGGCCTTGCTCATCGATAAAATATAACACCAGGCCTTCGAGTGGATCTTCAAAAAGATCGAGCAGCCAACCGGTAAACTCAGGCATGCATGGCCTCAAGTGTTGCGACGATCTGGCGCAGACGCATAACTTCTTTGTGTTCTTCGATTAACATGGCCATCAAAAAAGTTTCAAAAGGCAATGCATGAGCGGCGTAGGCTGCCGCTGAGACGTGCTTTTGTGCAGCGGTAAACAGGTCATCGAAAACCAGTTGATCGCCCCGTCGTAATGCGCGACGAAAGCGAGCCAAGGCTGCTTCTTCCTGGTGCAAGAGTTGTGTAGCTGAGGGGAGTGTGCGTCCCATAATGTCCTCCTTGTGCAATGGGGGTGATGATCAGAATAACGGTAATTGATGGGTAGGCATTTCCAGTTCCTGCAGTTCCCAGATGTCGTGAGCAACTTCCAATAAGGGTATTAAAAACTGCTGGTCTTCGGTGGCAATTGTGGTGGAACGGGTTCGCGCCCAAACGGCAACCGGTGCTCCCTGGCTAATACGCCTGATCTGGTTAAGGCTGCTCGTCAATAGACGTTGGCGCTTATTGAGGGCCACACTTTCATCCAGAAAAGTAGACAGTAAGTCCAGCACGATCACAGGCGTACCATCCACAGGCAACTCTGCCAGCATAGCGAGCATCTGGTAGCAGGTGAAAGCGCGCGAGAGCCGGATGCGTTTGAGTGCAGCCTCAACCTGTAAGGTGTGCATTCGCAGTACTCGTGCCAAGGTGTAAGCATCGAAGCAATTGCCACCATCGACAACGATTGCCTGCCCATGCAACGCCAACGTTGCCAACATGGTCATCAAGCTGCTCACAACAGCCCGAGGGGCGACCACCAAGGAAATCTTGCCTGTTTGGGGCGTTGGAAATGTAACTATTTGTCGATCCATGCGTTCATCTTACGCTGGATGATCGGGGCTTGCTATGGCACTGTGGGGTTAAATAGGGGTGAAAAGCGGGTTAACCAGATGGGTTAATCGCTTAAATCCACTCACTGAAATCCCAATCTCCCAAAGCCTGGCGCAATTCAGTTTTGCTGTGCAGCTCGAAGCAGTGTAACAGGTTGCGCAGGTGGGCTTTAACCGTCTGGGGTGAGATCGACAGCCGTGAGGCGATTTGTCGATTGGTAAAGTTCAGGCAGGTCAGTGCGGCCACCTGCTGCTGTCGGGGGGTGAGCGCTTGCCAGTGGGTCAGGTGCGCTTCAGATACTTGACGATCCAACAGGGCATTATTAAGCAAATCCTGTGCGATTTGCTGGCGCGAAAACCCGGTTTTGGCGGCGATTTGCTGTAGATAGCGCGCGTTGAGGGGATCGAGCTTTAAAAATAAGACGCGTGAATGGTAGGGTGCTTTGAGCCAGCGCCAGAGAGATTTGAATGTGGTCATACACTAATTATAATAGAATATTTGTTCTATTACAAGGGATAAGAAAGATAGAAAGAGGATTTTGTAATGGCAAATTGATGGGTATTGTGCAGTTTTGCAAAAATTTTTGTCAAATGTTAATTTCCTGGCTTAAAAATCTAAATATTTTAAATAGGTTTTGTGCTGATATAAAATACCTTCAAAGAAAAACGTTCTCAGATTTTTCGAAACACGAGGATAAGATAAAAAAGGAACTGCTCCATAGAGCACATGGGAAAAGTTAATGATCAGTTTCATGCAAATGGTAAGCAAGATTGCCTGGACTATTCAAATAGACTTTATGTCAAGGTCTTAAAAATTTCTTTTCTGCTGATGAAGTTTTTTAATTTATCTATGAACATGGAAGATCTTTACAATAACCTGCCAAGGTGAAGATTTTATATTAAATACGAAATTGAGCTGGAGATTTGAAATTTGTGAAAAAAGTGTTACTCAAATATAAGGTCGAAAACCTGTAAATTACAGAATTAGAATTTCGATCAAACATTTTTTGCGACATTGCAGATGAAAGATAGGTTACGTTTTTAATATTTTTTGCTAGAGCTTTGAGACTTTACCTGCGTAATTTGTTGAAAGAATATTGGACCAGTGTCACAATTTCTATTGATGATTCAAGAACATGGCGTGTTCTTTGTACAAGCCTAATTTAAAACTTCCCAATTACTGTGGAAAAGATTTGTTTTAATTCCCGTGAAGAAGATGAAACTGGCAATGTTACCTTCGTATTCAAATTGAAAGATTGTCTTTATCTGGAAAAACCACCTTTCACATAATACTTGTTGTTATTCCGCTGGTAACCTAGGTGTTTTGTTGAAACTTTGTTAGTTTTTGGAAAAAGGATAGGAAATTATTTGTCCTATTTTGTGTGTGGATTTGCTCATAGCCATTCCTAAAGGAATTTTTCAAAAAATTAACATAAAAAGCGAAAAAGGTATATAATTTAGTTTCAAAGTGTAAAACGCATGCAAAATGTGCTTTTTGAGAGCCTGGATAAAGTAACGCCGAATACAACCCGGGTTCATACAAAATTAAAACCTGCAAACGTTATTGCTATATCTAAATAGTTCATCAGGGTTCATTTAAAAGACGGCAAAATGGTTGAAGTTGAATTTGTTCGCGAAACTCGTCCGCAAATATTGGACGAATTCCATTTTTCGGGGAATTTCCAACCGCGCACTCCTGAAATTGCCCGGGCTTACGAGCTTGGAAAGCAACTGCACCATGGTCAATTGCGGATGAGTGGAGAGCCGTATTTTGACACCCATTGTGCCTGGGTAGCTGAATTTATTGACCGATTAGTGCAAAACGAAGCCTGGACGATTGCGGCGCTCTTGCATGATGCTGTTGAAGATCAGGATGAGAGTCTGGCTCAGATACAGGAATATTTTCCTGGTGAATTGGGCGAACAGGTGGCTTATCTGGTCGATGGTGTTACTAAAATGAGCAGTCCACGAGGTGGTCGGTCACGAGAATTGGAAACCCTCCGGAAAATCGCACGTTTTCGCGATCCGGGGGTTTTTCTTATAAAACTGGCGGATAAAAGCCATAACATTATGACCTTAGAATATATGTCCCCGCAAAAACAATATCAAAAAGCGACAGAAGCCATCCGGGCTTACGGTAAACTGGCGGGTATTTTAAATTGTTATCGCTGGCGACGATGGCTGGAAGATATGGCTTTTCCCTTTGCTGAACCAGAAGCCTACAATTTCGTCAGGGGAGAAATAGATAGTGACCCTCGGCTTGATCAGGGCTTTATTAATGGGATGTTAGCCCAGTTACGCGATGTTATGGAGGAAGAAGGAATTTCCGGGAAAGTTCGCATTATTGTTAATGGTTACTGGCAGGCATGGCAGAAATTACGTCGCATGGCGCGTGATCGACGAACTTCATTAAATGATTTTTCAGATGTAAATGATGTGATCAGTTTTCGCATGTTGGTTGCGAATGATGATATTTCAGCATGTTATCGGTTACTTGCACGTGTTAACCGTATGTTTAACCGCAACCTGGAGCAAGGTCGCTTTGATGATTACATTGCCAGTCCTCAACATGGGTACCGTGCCCTACAGGTTACCGCCTGGTTCCCAGAAAAGGGGTCGGTCGAAGTGGCTATTGCTACGGAAGAAATGGAAGGCGAGAATTTGTGGGGGGTAGTATATGCTTTACAAAACAAAAAACCAATTACGCAATATCGACCGGTGCAGATCTTCACACCTACGGGCGGAACACGCTTTTTGCCCGATGGCTCGACGGTTATAGATGCAGTTGCGGCTATTCAAGAGTATTTGCTTGACAAAATAAATCGTGTTGAAATAAACGACGAACCTCGTGCGTTAGATGAGCTGGTTGAGCCTGGCGATGTGATAGAAGTGATCACCCAGGGCGCACGCATAATCCCCACTGAGGAATGGTTGAAATTTTGTAACCTGTCGACTGCACGACTGCTCCGATCGGTGCTGGTTATGGTTGCGCTCAAGCAGACTGCTGCAGAAGGGCGTAGAAAATTGAATCCTTTATTGTCAAAGCGTGGTATTGTAGATCTGGAAGATGTTCAGATTCAAGAACCTAATAAGTTTGAGAATCTGCTCAGTACTTTAGCCGCAGCGTCACTGGATGATCTTTATTCGGCTCTAGGAGGCGGTGCGATTTTAGAAGCCGATATTGAGGAAGCCTTTGAGGAAGTTGGGATCTCAAAGGAAGTATTGGGTTGGACGACAATCAATATTGTAGGTCCCAGCAACACGAACAAACCCGGCGTGCTGGCTTATTTGGCTGGACTGGTTTCCAGGTATGGGGGAAATATCATTCGTACAGTAAATAATACCTTTCCCGATGGATCGTTCACATTGAGGTGGGTGATTGAAGGATTAGACAAAGTAAAAAAAGGTGAATTACTGCAGGCCCTCCTCACTTGTGAGGTTATGCTCAGTAACGTTGATATTGTTTAATCGAATATTTTTAGAGTGCGCCGGTTGTTTCTCCTTTGCTACCGAGCAGAAAACAATTCCCAGGAAGTCGAATCAAAGATCAATTGACAACCATTGGCGGAAGTAATGGTCAAAATGCCGTTTGTATCATTGACGATTGAAAGGGAATCGCAGGGTTCAGGTGCGTCAATCCATGCAAACTCAAGTTGGGAAAAATCTGGTGAAACTAGAGCGACGTAAAGCCTGCCCTGGGAATCATCAATTGGTGCAGAACCGACACCAATTTGTAGATAACCTTAGTCTGTGATGGTTTGCCAAACTTGATTAATATTTGCACGATAAGGCAACCCCAATATTTCACCATTTTCGATAATTCCACTGTAAAAAGAAATCTCTGGCGATTCCTGAGCAATTAATGTACTGAAATCTTGTTTTGTAGCAGCTTTATCGGAAGATAAAGCAACCAAAGCAACTATTGATTGAAAGGCTTGTTTTTTTGATTCGAGGCTGGTACGCATCGTAGGACTTAGTTTTGGCTCTTCAAGGGCGGTGTTGAGATTTTCTACCCAGCTTTTAGAAAATTGAAATTGAGAATCTTCAGCCAGATTTTCCAGTTTCGATCCGGAAATTTCACTTTCTAAAATCCATCGAATATCTGTCTTCCAGGGAATAAATTGGGCTGTACTCGGTGATTTGTTTAATTCAAAAATCATCTGTTCGTAAGCCATATCGGGAGTGTTATCAATTCCAAAACAATCTGAAGGGAATTGTTGACAGGCAGCCCACTGGGTGAAAACGCCGGTGAAATCCATGCGGTAGCCGTGCTGTAGAACACTATAGCGACTGAGATATGCCCATTGTTTAGCATGCACGCCATTGGTCAGGTAAATTAATGGTAGGGGAAGCGCCGACGGAGCCCCATAAGCAACATACCACACATCTTCTAAGGTCCATTCAGGATATTGCGCAGTTCCGCAACTCCAATTGGGCTTTTCATCGTATGGGCAGCCAGCAGCATCACCAAAGTGAAGCATTAGGTTGCCACTCACTTGCTCAAAGCCGCTTATCCAGGTATGTGACCATTTTGGGGTGTTCCAACCAACTTCTATATCATTAGCACCATACACCTGAACCTGGTGAAATATGCCTTGGTTTACTGCCCACTGGTTAAGGCCCTGAATCATCTGAGACCAAGCGTTACCATGGGAATGGCTTTTCCCCAGAGTATTGCAAGGATAAATTCCTCCAAGGTAATTGCTGGTCCCTGCGCCAATTACCAGGTTGGAAGTATTATCTGAACCTGTGCAGGAATAATAACCGAGCGCAAATTGCTGGATGGCATTGCTTATCTGCTCCGTCGTTACAGGCCCATACCCAAACAAATTCGCGCCATAAATGCCTGAATTAAAACATTGTGGACAACCAAAGGCCAACACAACGACGCTATCCTGAGTCCCAGGCATGTTTTTGTCTCTTGTACCCATTTGACATCCAAGATTGTAAATAAAAGTATGGTCCAACGTGATCATGTAGTAACTGGTTGAGGTAAGACCAAGTGTATGATTTAAAAATAATGGAAACAAATAGGTATAGGTTTGTTGAGCAAGAACGGGCTGTGTTGAAATCGGCGTTAGTGGATTCATAATACTGATGAGCGAAATCAACAAAAGAAAAATTTGTATGATGATTGTGTATCGTTTGCGCATATTACACCTTGGATGGGAATAATTCCGCCAGGATAAACCAAGAACCTGTGCGATCGTTAGAATCACTTGGGGCGCGATCATAATAGATTCGGAAAAAACGATTATTATCAGTTTTCACATCAAAGTAAAAGCGACCCACGCCCCATGAACCGCGCTGGCTGGCAGTGTGAATGTGTTTAGGTTGCATGTTCTGTCGCATACGACCACGCCGGGAAAAATCCTTCCATTCAGCCAAACAAGCAATAACGATGAATTCCTCACCCCGCCAAGTAAACGAAACAGGACAAGGTGGTTTTTTTATCTGGGTTGGCGGAGATGAATACTGGGTATTACTGATCGGTTCAGATAAGAATTCTAAGGAAGAGGGGTTCATGATCGTTGTTCGAACAAGTTGGGTTGAAAATTGGGGCGACGACCATTTAAAAGGATAAATTTTGAAGCCCGTGATATGGCAACGCCCATTTTTTGTAAAACATGAATATCGCCAATAATACCATAAGTTCGTGCCTGCAGAATCTTTTTTGCGCTCTGCGGTCCAATGCCTGGAACTTTGATAAATTGAGAGTAGTTGCTCGTATTTATTTCAAGCGGTGAAGGTATGAGGTTGCGCTCTGCCCACAGCAATTTTGGGTCAACATCCAGGTGGAGGTTACCCTCGGGGGTGAACGGAAGTTCTTCACAGTCAAAATTATAATTATGCAGTAAGAAAGACGCTTGGTAAAGACGGTATTGACGCAAGGGGCTGGTGGGGGGCAGATTTTCGAAAGGTGTGTTGATAACCGGTGTAAATTTTGAATAATATGCCCGTGTGATTTTGTATTCTTGACGAAGTTTCGCGGTGGTATGCAATATATCGATGTCTTTTTCACCGACAGCGCCTACCACAAATTGGGTGCAGCTGGAGGGCCAGCGCCCTTTCCAAGCCAGGTTCGCTGGTTGAGTCTGGCGAATTTCTTCGATCATTTTTAAGGGTGCCAAGGGCTCGGTATAAAAAGATTTGTGAGGCGCCAATTTCCGCAGGGTTGTTTCGTTTGGCGCTTCCATATTAATTGAAACCCGATCAGCCAATTTCATGGCCTGAAACACCTGGTCTTTCTCAGCACCAGGCATGATTTTTAAATGCATATATTCCTGGTAATTAAATTTCTTGCGCAAAATTTCTGCTGTTGCAATCAACCTGTCTTGAGTCCGAACGCCACCGCCAGCTAAGCCGGAACTGAGAAACAAGCCTTTTGCCAAGCCAGCTCGGGTGAGCATATCTATTGCGGAAGCCAGTTCATCCGGTGTGAGGTTGGCACGAGGTGTGTCTCTTCCAGAACGAAAACAGCAATAATTACAATCCTTCTCACAGACGGAGGTTAACATGGTTTTAAGCAGAGGTATAGTCTGTCCATTGGGCAAGTGTGCCCAGGTCACCGGGAACTGTGTCTTGAGCGTAACCAGGTTCTCATTGAAAAATGGCTTACTTATTGGAACCTTTGCTTCATCGGCAGCTTCAAAAGGCAAATTAAATGATGTCAGCTTGATTTTTTCATAAGTGTCCATATTTAATATTATAGAACATATGTTTCAATATTGCAAGTTTTTGATAAAAATAAAAAGTGTGAATTTTTCGCTGAAAGAAAGGATTACATATTAAAACTTAAAAAACTTAGTGAGAACCGCCTTATTGACAGGGAAATAACCATGCTAAAATCAAATAAGATATTTATCCAATTGAAATTGATTAAGGAGGACTCATGTGCGGACGGTTCACAATAACGCTTGACCCTGGCGAGTTACAAACCCTACTTGAACTGGGACCGTTTATTCATATTGTTCAGCCGCGCTATAACGTTGCCCCTACTCAACCCGTACCCATTGTAAAAGATGTTAACACGCGAGCGGTTGAACTATATCGCTGGGGCCTGGTTCCTTCTTGGACGAATGATTTGAATATCGGGAACCGACTGATAAATGCCCGGTCAGAAACTGTTCGAGAAAAGCCTTCTTTTCGTTCTGCATTTAAATATCGACGCTGTCTGATTTTAGCTGATGGGTTTTACGAATGGAAGGATACTGGAAAGGGTAACCCGAAAACTCCCTTTTTATTTAAACTAAAAAACGACCATCCCTTCACTTTTGCTGGATTATATGAACATAAGCAATTACCAGAAGGGGGTGAGCTGCACACCTGTACGATTTTAACGTGTGAACCTAATGACCTGGTGCGAGAAGTTCATAACCGCATGCCGGTGATTTTGGACAAAAAGGAACGTTGGGAATGGTTAAAAGCGGATACAGACCAGGAAAAACTACAGGAGATGCTCGTAGCATATCCAGCGGATGAAATGAAAAGTTTTTCGGTTTCACGGGCGGTAAATTCTCCTGACAATGACCGACCAGAAATTGTGGAACCGGTTTTTGAATAGGTTTACTTTTTACAATTCAGTTAATCAAAAGGTCAAATTGTTCTTGACCGAAAATGAATTGGATGGTAAAATTCTTTTCGCTTAATTAAATGCCCTCATCGTCTAGGGGACCAGGACGTGGCCCTTTCAAGGCCAAAACCGGGGTTCGAATCCCCGTGAGGGCACCAAAACGACCTTTAAAACCAGGTCGTTTTTGTATTAAAATTTTACCTTTTGATGGCACTACTAAAATTAAAAAAAGAAATAATTCTTATTATTTGTTGGTTTATTCCCCAGTTGTTTGAAGTAAATTGAAAAAAACCTGTGAAACGAGGTTAATTTTTAATTTTGATAAAAACAACCCCTCATGACAGCAGTGTGAGGGGGCTGTTTCTATTTATTTCTGTTTTGACGAATGGTCCAAAAATATATGACAATATCAAATTTGTTTCAAGCAACGCAATAATGAGAAATTCATTGCGTGCCTTCCCTTTGGTTTGACAATCAAATGGAAGGCATTCTTGTTAATTAGATACTAATATTTTTTCAAGAACTGTATCTTATTCAATCCCTTTATTTTTAAACTGGTAATGGAGCGATTACGGAAGACGATGTGAAAGCCCAGGTAACAATAAGGGCATTTAATACAGAACCAGCATAAATATTGCCAGTGGCTTCATACAGGAAAGCGCCAAGGGGAATCATCATGCCCAGAAGAACCATCATGCTTTCAATGTTAATTACGAAGCCAACCAACGCACCACCAGGACCCACAAAGGGAACAAAACCCGTAGTGAACAAAGGAATGTATTGAATCGCCATCAGAAGCAACAATGGAAGTAGTATTACCGCCAGACCGATTAAGGATTTACGAATGACTGTACGCAGCCAGGTTTTTCCTGGTGCAGGGCGCAGCTGCGCTTGTAAAAGGATATTAACATGGATGAACCCGATCAGGAATAATGGAAAATAGAGTAACATCATCAACCAACGATAGGGGGTCATATCACTGGCGTATGGGAACTTATAGCGGAAGTCAATCATTAAAAATGCTTCGGGTAGTGCCTCTAGAATGTAAACGAATGCAAACAAAATAAAAGCAAGCAACAACGAACGCCATATTTTTGACCAGCTTATTCGTATTCGATTTTCATCATCAGAAACGCCCAGTTCTTTATAATTGACTTCTGGTCGAGTTGGATGTTCTTTTTTAACCCAACGACGGAAGTTGAAATATCCAAAAATATTTCTAATTAAGAACCAGAAAATAACTCCGTTGACCATCATCATTGGAAAAGCCTTATCAATGTGGACTACATACACGTGAAATCCGAAAATGACCATAACAAACGCCAGAAACAATAAAGTAAAAAGCGTGTTAAGCAAATAGGCGTTTTTAAAGGTCTTTTTATCGAATGAATATTTGCTGTTTGGTGGGTTTGCGATGGATGAAAACGGTTTGATACCAAGAAGAAGAATTCCGGCTGGAATAAGGCTGAAAAAACCTGCTATCATCGCGATAAGCGAGCCAACCTCCTTAATACGCCAAATCTGCTGGTCAGCTGGGATAGATAGTGTTACATCTGGGTTAAGAGCCTGAGAGAACCAATTTACAGCTTCAGCGATTGCACCTCTATCAAAGGATTCGCCAACATGTGTTGTATGGGTCATGTGTACCCTTCTGGCGGTTCCATTTGAAAAATCGCCGTAAGTAGTATTGAAATTGGCGGTTGTGGAGCCAAAGGCAGCCTTTGTTTGAGGGCTGAGCATCCACTCGGATTCAAAATCGCGGGTTCCGGTCATACGTTGGCGATACTCATCATATTTTCCGAAGATCATTAACATGTTGGGAGGAAGGTTCGTGGTCGCATCCTCCTGATAGGCAAACCCTGAAAAAGAAATAGCCTTCACTTCTGGATTTTGCATAGCAGCCAGATAAGTCCATTCACCCCCCAAACTATGGCCGGCGAGACCACATCTTTCTTCGTCAACAAAAGGCAGATTCTGCAAATAACTGAATGCGGAATCGGCACCATAAGTTGGATCAAACCCCGGTTCATCTTCGGAAAATTGATTGTCAGAATTGCCACGACCAAGCGCATCCAGGGTTATCGCAACGAAACCCCGGCGTGATAACTCAATGGCATAGGGGTCCGAGGTTTCCCGGTTGTTTTGGTAACCATGTAGATAAACAATGCCAGGTGCGGGATTCTCTGCACTGACCTCCTTCGGACGAAAAAGTTTTCCACGGACCGTAAGCCCGTTCTTATTGTGAAAGGTAATATTGGTGACCTCTACGCGATAGCCATTGGTCATGGCTGCATGTGCGATCACCTGTGCTGAAAGGGTGACAATGACCGCAGCGATTAGAATCCATAAAGCAATTTTCCGTGTTTTTTTGTCAAAGATGAAGGATGTTTTCATATTTTCTCCATGTATTAAAGATTTGATTGGTGTTCTAATTATTAAGTATAAACGCGTTATTCTTTTCAGAGATTATCTTTTATGGGGTGTGGTGTTTTTAGATCATTGCAATGACTTCAGTATGGTCAGCGGACCTTGGGGAAGTACACATACCCTTGGACCATAACGTTTAACTAACTCTGGGATTGCCGTTTGAACATCGGGACAGGGTGAAAGAAGGCTTGTTTGGTATTGTTCTTTATTAAAGCCGCCGCTGAACAGGTAGACATCAGCATGTTCCTGAACCTTTGCCTGAATTAGAACCTGCCATGTATCCTGGCCGTAAAACTCTGGATTAGAAATTAATTCCTGCAACCCCTGAAGCGACTCTGCATCTTTGAGTAATTGTGCATATGCTGATTGATCTGGCAAACCTTCCTCACAGGCTGCCAGCAGGAGAATTCCCCCACCTTTGCGTACAGCGTTTTTTGCGGCCGCCATGCCTTTAACGCATTGATATAGATTTTGATCAAGGGGATATCCACTATTTGAGGTGATAACCAGATCATAAGGTTCTGAAATAGTGAATAGGCTGGTCTCTTGTACGAATTGGCATCCAGCCTGATGGGCAGCAATTACATCTCCAGCAAAAACACCGGTGATGTGATTATTTCTATTCAGAGTTACATTGACAAGGAAAGTGTTCTGAATACATTCAGCGGCGGCTTTCATCTCTTCCCACAATGGATTTCCAAAAGTCTTGTTAAAGGTTGCATTGGGATGAGCAATATTTTCAGGCCTATGATTGTAGAATACTGATTCAGCGTCAGCCAAAGCAGGGAGTACAGCCTTTGGCCCACCCGAATAACCGGCAAAAAAGTGCGGTTCAATGAAGCCTGTTAGGATGATAAGATCAGATTCAACGAGGTTTCGGTTAACTTTAACAGGTGATTTAATATGGCTGCAATCAATCGGAATTTGCTGAGATTGATCATAAGCATTATGCTGTAAGCAGCGAAAATTCTCGACAATATCTCTTCCCAACAAAGAAATTAATTCCCGCTCAGATTGTGGTCGATGGGTACCTAAAGAGTTGATGAGGATAATATCATCGTTTTTTATACCGTGCTTTAACAATTCCCGGATAATTACTGGTAAAAGGCGATCATTAGGTGTTGCCCTGGTAATATCACTGTGAGTAATTAAAACCCGCATTCCAGGCTTAAGGAGGGTATTCAAAGGCTTATGTTGTATGGGTTCGTAAAGTGCCTTTTGAATTGCGGATCCTTCATCATGACACGCAAGAACATCGCGCACGGTAAAAATATCTGCATTTTCAGGTACATCAATCATTAAGCCATGCCGACCGTAATCAATTTTTATTTGCATATTCATCTCATTTAGATAGTTGATAGTCTGGCTAATGATAACCGTTGATTAGAAATAATTCAAATATTAAAACAAATTCAAGCTATGTCTACTTTAGAGACCTGAAAGCGGTATTAAAATATATTTTGTATGTCTAACCCCATCAGGCTTTTCGATGGAGTAGAATGATGACAATGTGACGGAATCAACCGGAACCGAATTATGAGTGAATTGAAACTGATTCCTGCCAGACGTGTTGAAACGGAATTGTTAGATCGAAATTCACGTTTCATCACAAATGCTGCACCAGCTTTCAGCGTTGAAGAAGCGCAGAATTTCATTGCTTGCATACGAAAGAAATACCCTGATGCCAATCACCATGTTCCCCTCTATCTAATTGGGCATGGGAACGCAACTATTTCACATTGTTCTGATGACGGCGAGCCTGCAGGTACTGCAGGGCGACCAGCTCTATCGGTTCTTAGAGGGAGTGGTTTGGGTGATATTGCGGTCGTTATAACGCGCTATTTTGGCGGGACAAAACTGGGCACTGGTGGATTGGTTAGGGCTTATAGCGACAGCATACGTATTATGTTGGAAGAAATCCCATTGGCGAAAAAAGTTTCTACAACGACATTGATGTTTGTGGTCCCTTATTCACTTTTCGAACAAACAAAACTGATGGTCAGCAATCATGATGGGTTAATTATGGACCAAATCTTTGGGGCGGACATTACAATGACGGTGCGCTTGGTTAATAAACACCTTGACTCATTCAAAGATCGGATGTTGAACCTGACATTAGGGAGTGTTGAATTTATAACAATTGAGGAACGTGATAATACGATTATGCCTTTAAGGAACAAAAAGCGTTGAAAACAACGCTTTTTGTTTTATTTACTAGCTAATTAAAGATTTTCTTGCACAGTGTGCAGACGTTTATAGAGGCCGCCTTTTTCGATTAATTCATGATGTCGACCTTGTTCAATAATAGTGTCGTCTTTTAACACCACAATTTGATCAGCGTTGCGAATAGTCGACAGGCGATGTGCAATTATTATTGTCGTACGTCCTTTCATTAACCGTTCCAGAGCTTGTTGAATAAGAAGTTCAGTTTCAGTATCCACAGATGAAGTGGCTTCATCCAGAATGAGGATGGGCGAATTTTTCAAAACAGCCCTGGCAATGGAAATGCGCTGCCGTTGCCCACCAGAGAGCTTTACGCCGCGCTCCCCAATGACGGTATCAAAACCTTCGGGCATTTCTTTAATAAACTCATAGGCATTTGCAATTTTTGCCGCTTCGATCACCTCATTTTCGCTGGCATTTGGTTTGCCGAAAAGGATGTTTTCACGAATTGTGCCATGAAATAAGAATACATCCTGTAAAACAATGCTGATATTTTTTCGAAGTTCATCGACTTTAAAATTTCGAATATCAATCCCATCCAATTTGATGGAACCTGATTTAACATCGTAAAAACGAGGGATTAAACTTACCAGAGTAGACTTACCGACACCCGTTGGCCCCACCAGAGCAACAACATGGGATGCAGGGACGTTGAGCGATATATCCTTCAGAATAATATCTCCATCCTTGTAACTAAAGCTTACATCTTCAAGGGTTATTTCACCACGGACGGTCTCAGGGAATGGGGTCGGATGCTGCGGGTCTTTAACATCTGGCGATTCTTCCAACAGTTCTTGGATTCGATCAAACCCAGCCATTGCTTCTTGAACTTGCTCCCAGGACATGCCCAAAGCACGGATGGGCTGGTAAAACATTTCGAGGTAAAGGAAAAATGCCACCAGATCGGCGATAGAGAGCGTGCCTTGAAGCGCCATTTTGCCCCCGAAATAAATAACCACCAGTTGACCAATCGATGTGGAAAAATCGATAAAGGGTTGAAATATTGCCATTAACCTTAGCGCAGTTAGCAGAGAGACGCGATAACGATCGATCCCAACTTCAACCCGTTCGAGTTGTTCGCTCTCACGATTGAAAGCCTTGATGTCCCGAACACCGGAGATGCTGTCATTTAACACCGCGTTCAATTCACCAATATCCTGTTGCCTTTTTCGAAATGCTGGTCGAACGACTTTCGAGAACCCAATAAGCGCCAGAATTACCAGTGGGATTGGCGCCATACTGTACAAAGTTAGACGCCAATTAATGTTTGCAAGAACGATTGTAATTGCTATAAAAGTGAGTAAGTTAACCACCACATCGGGGACTGCATGAGCGATCATGCGCTCAAAAAGATCGGTGTCGTTTACAATGCGTGACATTAATTGACCGGTTTGCTTATCCTCATAAAAACGCAGTGACAATTTTTGAACGTGTTCATAAACAAACTTGCGGGCATCAGAAACAACGCCCCAACCGGCAATGTGCGCCATATAACTGCGGATAAATTGCATAAAACCGCGTGCCAAAAATGTAATTAAAGCGATTATTGCCAAGCGGCTAACAGTGCCCATCGTTTCCTGGGTTAACTGTCCTTCTGTTGTTACCAGGTCAAAAAGAGAACGGATTAGCCAGGGGATTAATAATTGCGCTGCTACTAAAGCCAGCATACTAAGGACGGTAATTGTTAAAGCCCAGAAATATTTCTTTGAAAATTGAAGCAAGATTTTCATAGCCCGTGAATTATACACCCTGACATAAGTAATTTCAAATAAATTGGTATCGTTTAGTTGTCATTCAAATTAATGGGATTAAAAATAAAAACAATTGAGATTATTTCTAATCATTATAAAGAAAATATTAATTATCTGGAAATTCAGTTATAACACACCAGAGATTAATTCGTGATTATCAGTGGTTGAGAACCCTATTAAATGAAAAAGCTGCACACCTTACAGCTTTTTCATATCGCGAGAAAAATATGGAGGTAATGAAAGGTTTGTCTATTAACAAGACAATTCTTATCAAGATTATATAATATTAATTTGCAGATGTCAAGCAAAATTGTGCGTCAATAATAAAACGTGTCTGCTATCAATAGCGAAAGCAACTATTCGCAAATTGGTCAGGATGAAAAATCATAAATATGGAAATGATCACCGTTTTTGTCAAGGATCTGCGTGATTGCAGAAGCCACCATTAACATTTTTACGTGTTTGTCGATATTGGGGTTCTTTAATACAGTTCCTTTGTAACTCGTTAAATGGACCGTATCTCCCTTGCCGAGGTAAACTGGCTTTTTATTGGGCAGGTTAATTTCAAGCTCACCTTCTTTGACGTAAATAAATGTTTCACCTTTTTGTAATTTAATTTCTCCTTGATGAACGCCAGGCGGAATGAGGGTCAAAAAAGATTTAAAGGAGAGGTTTTCTTCCGACGACAACAAAAAGAAAGTTGGCTTGATATTCATATCTGGAGCACTGGCTAAATCTCGCTGTTTTTTATTTACAATGTATGCATCTTCTTCTTCAATGTCCTGGAAGATTTGATAGAGCCGAACATTATAATAGTTGGCTAATTTTTGCAAGTTTTCAACAGAAATTGATGCTTTATCGCGTTCAATGAGTGAGATAAAGGAAATTGAAAGATCAGCGCCTTCTGCGACTTCATTAAGTTTGAAACCTTTGTGATGGCGTAATTCTCGTAATTTTTGCCCTAAAGTAGACATAATTATCTCCTTTCTTATTATTTAGATAATTTTACCCTTAAAATCAAAAAATAAAAATAGTATTTGATGTAAATTAAAATTATTCTAATTTTTAAACGAATGATTTTCATACAAGTAAAAATTAATACTATGTTAAAACGGTGATTCTTGCCATTGTTAATGACAAACAAACGTGCTTCACTTCTTAAGTATTTCTATCAATCGTTGTTTATTAAGAATTTTTAATCCGGTTTAATTGGAAATTGGGTTGTTAATAAGAAAAAGGACAATCGTTCAGGGGAGATCAATGCGCCTAATCATTTCGTATAGGATAGGAACCTGATCTTTCAGTACATCATATTCTGTTCGCCAGAAAAATGTTTGACCAACACCGCCGTATTCAAACGCGATAATCTCTGGTTTGCGCCAGCGCCGCGTTTCAATTTCATCCAGCGCCCAGCGGAAAATATCCCAATCATCATTATTTAACTCAAAATGGTCGGTAAGAATTCCACTATGGGTTTTTATACCAGTGATATGTACTTCTACCAACCGATCCAGGGGCAGGGATTGTATATATGTTTTTACATCGATTCCGAAACTGTCGGCAGAAATTCGGGCATGGGCTAAATCTAGCAAAAACATGCAGTTGGTGTCTTTGACAACTTGTGAAAACATCTCCGGGTCAGCAGCCGGAAGAAGATGTTTACTTGTATGGGTGTATGGAAGGTGCTCTAAAGCGACTATCGTTCCATTTAGATGCTTAATCATGTGCTGGATTTCATTTCGCCAGAGCAAATTAATTTTTTCAACCTCATAATGGTTATTGGGGTCAAAATATGGGGGCGTGTAAAGATGGGTGTTGACGTGTACAGTCTCGGTTGTTTCCAATAATTTTTGTATCCTGGAGAAATCAGCTTTCAAGGTGTTTCCCAAGCCTACTTCCAGATCAAAATGAATCGTGATCTTACCGTAAGGCCGTGCTTCGGTGAGCATACCATCCCAATCAGGACACTTGATCAGATCGATATTTACATTTTCTTCTTTGAGTAATCGAACAAGGGAATTGGAGTAATTTACCGCAAATTTCATTTTTTTATTCTGAAATATCGAAAGAATCGTCTGGATGCCAAGCCGGTACACAGACGGCTAAAAACAGCAGATCCTCATCCCCATGATTGAAAATTTGGTGAACATCCATGGGTTCGATCAGTACGGTATCCCATGGATGCAGCACAGTTTCAACTCCGTTGATCTGCAGGGTGGCCGTGCCTGAAAGAATCAGATAGGATTCATCTGAATTCTTATGAAAATGTGGTTGGCATGATCTCCCGGGTGGAATTGTGATACGGGCCAGGCTATGATTGTGAATATTTCCTGCTACATTCCCCATTAATTCTTGGACCACGTCACCTGTAGGGTTGATGATTGCTTGTGGATGATCATTTTTTCTGATAGTGATCATTTTACGCTTCCTTTAATAATTTCGTTAGTCAGGAATGCTAATGGTTTTCCTTTTTTTATGTAGTTTTCATATTAAATACAAGTTGTCAATCTGGTAAAAATTGGGACTCTATTTGTTTTGTTATCTCTCACCTGGATTTCGATCAAGTTCGGGAATAGGGGAAAAATCCCAATGAAATTGCCGTTTATCAACGTTTTTTATCTATTAAATTCCCAAATTCACGTGCCACAAAACTTTCACAATCTTTTCTAAATGAATTGCATTACGCTTGGGATGATTCAGGTAGTGTGAAAAAATCGTACTGGGCTTCCAGCTCCTGTCTGAATTGTCGGGTGTATAGATTATAATACTTGCCTTTTTGGTTGATCAATTCACGATGGGTGCCCATTTCCTGTATTTGCCCATCTTCAATCACAATAATTTTGTCGGCATGTTTAATTGTAGAAAGCCGATGAGCGATTATAAAACTGGTGCGTCCTGCCATCAAATGTTCCATACCACGCTGAATTAGGGCTTCTGTCAAAGTGTCTACGGAGCTCGTCGCTTCGTCCATGATGAACAGTTCGGGTTGCGCTAAAATTGCTCGAGCAATACTAATTAGCTGTTTTTGGCCTACCGATAGCAAGTTGCCACCTTCACCGACATTCTGTTCGTAACCCTTATCAAGCTGCATGATAAAATCGTGTGCACCAGCTAATTTTGCAGCTTTTTCAATTTCATCATCTGTTGCATTCAATTTTCCATAACGAATATTTTCCCGCACAGATCCTGAAAAAAGATGGGGTGTTTGCAATACTACACCAATTCGAGATTGAATATCCTCCAACTTCATATCCAGATAATCGACGTCGTTGAAGTATACGGTACCGCTGGTGGGTTCATAAAAGCGGCACAAAAGGTTAACAATGGTGGTCTTCCCGCCGCCCGTAGGCCCTACGAGTGCAACGGTTTCGCCATGTTTTACATGGAAATTTAATCCCTTGATTACCGGATCATCTGTTTCGTAATGGAAATGAACATTGTCAAAGCGAATGTCACCCGAAATGGTACCAGTTTCAATTGTTTTGGTGCGGTTTTTAATATTTGGTTCGGTGTCGACGAGGTTGAAAATCCTTTCTGCTGATGCGACCGCATTTTGCATTTGCGCATAAACTCGGGCCAAATCTTGAATTGGCCACATGATGAAGGTTACATAAGAAACAAAAGCTTGGATGCCCCCCACAGTCATCGCCCCAAATTTCACCTGCAAACCGCCACGCCAAAGAACAATCCCCAGTCCAATGGCACTGATCACCTGGACGGTGGGTAAAAATAGTGCCGATAGCCAGGCAGCTTTGTAACTGGCCTGATACATATCGTTGGTCAGCACACTAAATTCAGCCAGGTTTTCATCTTCTCTGGAAAGCGCTTTTATAACTTTCACACCGGTGATCCCTTCGTTAAATGCGCCAGTGATTTTGGAATTCATCTTGCGCGAGCGTCGATAGTGATAAAGGATCCGCACCCTGAAACGAAAGGCGACAACCGCTAAAATGGGAAGCATGGCGAGAACAATCACTGCCAGGTTTGCATTGATGGCGAACATAAAGACGGCAGCTGTGGTAATGTTTACCGTCGCCCAGGTAATATCCAGCAGACCCCAGGTTATCAGATCGGCTAAACGTTCGGTATCCGAAGTCAGTCGGGCAATAATCCAGCCAATCGGGGTTTTACTAAAATAAGACAGTGAAAGCACTTGTAAATGGTTGAACATTTGTTTACGCATGTCATAGCGTACGCGTTCGCCCAATACACCAGTTAGATAAATAAATCCGAATGCAAGCCCAGCTTGAAACAGCATAACCAGTCCGTAGATAATGATGGTTTGTACAATTGCCTCTTTGTTTTTGGCATTAATGCCGATATCAATTATTTGTGCACTCAGGTATGTTGTATATGCATCAATAATAGATACCAGGGCGATGCACAAGAGAAACCCGACAACCCAGCGCCAGTGGGGTTTTAAGAGAGCTGCCAACCGCCTCAGGATGTGAGTGCTCAGCTTGCCATAATCTTTTTCTTCGAATTCCTCAAATGTTGACACTTGAAATTTCCTTTTCTAATTCAAGTTCGATTTTGGTTTGGATGTTGAAAATGTCCTGGTACATGCCCTGAGTTTTCATCAAATCGTTGTGGGTGCCTTGTTGAACGATTTCTCCTTTATCAAATACAAGGATCAAGTTAGCGTCCATCACACTTTGGATACGATGGGCAATGATGAATGTTGTTCGTGATTTCATGAGATGTTCAAGTGCAGACCGGATTTGCATTTCTGTCTCTGTATCGACACTGGATGTGGAATCGTCCAGAATCAGAATGCGTGGATTTTTGAGCAAAGCTCGGGCGATCGCCAAACGTTGTTTTTGCCCACCGGAAAGGGTCACCCCACGTTCGCCAACCATTGTGTCGTAACCATTAGGAAATTCGATGATCACATCGTGGATGGCTGCAAATTTCGCTGCTTGGACGATTTCATCTTCAGAGACATTACGCTGTACACCATAAGTAATGTTTTCACGAATTGTACGTGAAAACAAAAACGGTTCTTGCTCGACAATCCCGATTTGTGAGCGCAGATATTTGCGAGGGTATCTGGTAATATCCACACCATCTAAAGTGATCAAACCAGCGGTGGGGTCGTAAAATCGCGGCAAAAGATTAACCAACGTTGTTTTACCAGAACCGGTTGAACCTAAAAGAGCAATGACATCCCCAGGATTACACTTAAAACTAACATTTTTAATGACAGGGTTATCTGGTTCATATTCAAAACTGACATCTTCAAAAATAATTTCACCCTTTACACCACCTTTAGGTAAATAATCGCCCTCTAAAAGCGGCTCGCGTTCTTCTTTAATTAATTCGGCAACGCGTTTATAAGAAACCATTCCTGTAGAAGTTTGAACGATTAATCTCCCCAAATTGCGCAATGGCCAGATAATCCAAATGACCAGTGCAATGAATGCCATATAAGTACCAACAGTAATCTCCCCATTTAGAGCCATGATGGCGCCAACAAAATATGATGCAAGTAGTTGGGCTCCACAGATAATATCAGAGATAGGCCAAAACAAAGATTCAATTGAAAGGAGGCGCTTGCCAAGCTTAAATTTTTCCCAGTTTTCTTGATCAAATTTATAACTTTCGTAAGCCTGGCGCGCAAAAGCTTTTACCACACGAACCCCTGTCAGGTTTTCTTGTAAACGATTGCTGAGGGTCGCTTCTTGTTCCTGGTAGGCTTCGTAAGCTTTCGACACACGCGAGAAAAAGTATAACGACACAGCGATTATTGCTGGCGTGGCGATTATAGAAACCCAAGCCAGACGGGTGTTTAATTGCATGATAGCCACAAAATTGATCGCGAAAATCAAGATGATGCGACCAATACCGATAGCTTGATCGCTGAAAAAACGATTTATCGCGTCAATATCTGAAGTGGCCCGCGCGATCAAGTCACCAGTTTGTGCTTCAGCATGAAAAGCGTATGGCAGCCGCTGCAAATGATCATATAAAAAATTACGTAGTCGACGTGTTGTCCCTTCTGCAGTTTTGGCAGCCAGCCAGCCTGACAAAAAGGTAAAACTTCCCTGGAAGAGGGTCAGTCCAATAAACATGGCGATGATGATGAACATTTCCGGCCCGAAATTCCCTGGCACAACAATATCATCGATGAAGCGTCGTAAAACCAAGTAAATTCCCGTACGCGAGATCGTCGCCACTGCAAGCGCTGTTGTAGCACCAAAATAGAATAATCGGTAACCTTTGAACAACCGCCATAAACCAATTAGTCGGTTTTTTGAGAGTGTTTTACTCAGATCAATATCGTAATAATTTTTGTCAGACAAAATAATCTCACTTTAATACGGGTTTACCAGCGGTGCCCCAAATGGGGCGGGATTGTTGCGAACGTTTAACCAATAATTATTCTTGTATGCGGGGATTTCACCCACTTGACCGTCTTTTACAGGGGTGTGAAACATGCTTTCGGTTTAGTTCCCGAGGCACAAGTTTACCGCGTTGTTACTAGATTGTCAATTAAAATTCATGGTGCATTAAACTTTGACCCTTGAGATTTAAACTGCTACAATTTATGCATCATCTTTTTAAAAAGGAGTGTAAAACAATGGTTCTAAAGGGTAAGAAAATTTTATTTCTACTTGGGCCTGGATTTGAAGAGTTGGAGTTTTTTGTTCCATATATGCGGATGCAAGAAGCGGGTGCTGATGTGGTGGTTGCAGGAGAATCAGCCGGTGCTTCTTACCCGGGAAAAAGTGGCGATTGTTTAACTGGAAAAGCCGATATTGGCTTCGATGCTGTGGATTACCGGCAATTTGATGGCGTGATTGTACCTGGTGGCTGGGCGCCAGACAAAATTCGACGCTCCGTTAAAGTTAAACAAATTGTAAAAGAAATGTATGAAGGTGAGAAGATCATTGGTTTGATCTGCCATGCTGGGTTGGTTGGCATCAGTGCGGGTATTGTTGCCGGACATGATGCTACTGGTTCAGAAGGCATAAAGGATGATCTTGTTAACGCTGGGGCAGCCTGGCGCGATGAACCTGCTTTCCGCTCGGGAAATATTGTTTGGGGTCGTGTAGTGGCTGATATCCCCGATTTTTGTCGGGAATTGATTAAGGCTTTGAGCGGAGAATAAGTTCAGGCGAATGTATTATCGCTTTGGTCGAACCCGTTTTTGATTAACGTCAATACACGCTGACTGATATCATCCAGTTCGCGATCGAGTATTACGCAATGACCGGAAGCGCACAGGTGGTGGTGCTGTTTAAATTTTGAGCCGATTCGATCAAGG
>Ga0255347_1001823_pt1 | contig 32229 bp, 25 predicted proteins | sample wastewater_treat_2_FD_192479 | JGI IMG/M metagenome (GOLD analysis project Ga0255347, IMG submission 192479) | Wastewater microbial communities from Lulu Island WWTP, Vancouver, Canada - plant24 | ecosystem: Engineered > WWTP > Wastewater > Unclassified | place: Canada: Vancouver, British... | reverse complement strand
TTTACCTGCGGACTTGCCGGGATCGGGTGTGGCACCGCCGTTGCAGCGGTTCTTCGGGGTTCTGTTTTCCATAGGCTTTTCCTTTCTGTGCGGCCTTGCGGCCAATGTATTATTGTGAGGAGCATCAAGGCCTCTCATATACTGTCGTGGGAGCGTTTATTTTGGTAGTATCTCAGAAAAATTTTTTTGCTTTTTTAAGAGCTCCGTCCAATCTGAAGCCGACTGCTCTGTGGTTGATGCCCAGCACAGCAGCAATTTCCTCCAAAGTCATGCAGTCTCTGTAATACATAATAAATGCTTCACGTTGCTTGTTTGTCATATCTGCAAGCATCTCTTCGCGTGTCTCTCTGCGCTCCACAGCATCCTGCGGATTCTCACCCATACGTCCGTCATACCAGTTGAAGGCTCTGCGGAAAGGGTCTGCCACTGCCAGTTCCATATCACCGTCCTTATCCCCGTTGTCGGCGCTGTCATAATCTGTGGTATCCTTGCGGCTGCCGGTGCGGTTCATGCTGTTGGCCTCGATGCGGTGGTCACCGATCAGGGTCACTGCAAGGATCCAGGGCTGAGCGGCGAGAAAGCCGTCCGGCAATTCATATGTCTCTTTGAAGGTGTCCTTTTCCGAGTCTCTCAGCTTATTAAAATAGAAAGTGAAGCTTTTGCAGTACGGCAGCCAAACAACAGTACGTCCGGTGATATTCTGATAGATCGCAAAGCCGTTGCTGAACAGTGTGCAGTCATTTGTTTCTGCTATCGGGTCGCCGGCAGTCTCAAACAGCTCTCTTGGTGTAGGAGTCTTGCCGGACTTCTCTGCAAGGTTCAGGAGTGTGAGCAGTTCGCCAAGGGTGGTCTTTTCTGTAATCGTCATTGTTTCCATAATCGTTCCTTTCTGCAAGGAACGCACCAAGCGGCAGATGCTCTTACTGCGAAAAGGGCACGCAGGCAGACAATGTCCACACGGATTACAGCTTCGGTCTGTACAGACTAAAGGTCTTGCTTTTTCCGTTATGAGCATCTGTCCGCCAGTGCGCGCCCTGACTAACAAATGTATATTGATTGCTGAACACTTTCTGCGGAACCGCTCTGTCAGATCTAACCGGGCATAAAAATAGCCGGATGCATACAGAGGGAGAACATACAGCTTGGTCTGCCGTCCACAGGGGATAGCTGTGGCATTGAGACGTTAGCTGTATGAACATCCGCTACCGTATGCATCCGGCAGTGAGGTGTTGTTTACAGTCCCGTAGGCTGATGCCTGTCCTTGACTGTGTCTATATCATAACATATCCGAATCTTCTTTTACATACATAAAAAATGGGGGCTGTTTTTTATGCACTGTGCTTGTGTTGGCTTCTTGTATCAGTCTGTGCTTGTTCATATCATCTAAATTAAATAGATATTCTATGAACATTCTATTTCTAAACTGTTGCAAAAACGAAAATCGCCCCCATTTTTTCTGGGGGCTTCATGAAAAATACTTCAGGGCATAAAAAAGGAGGCTCGAAAGCCTCCTGAAAATGTCGTTTTTACATACTTTTCTTAGCGTACCGTTTCTTTTCCTCACAGTCTCTCGTCCACGGCGTAAAGCCCTCTGCCTTCAGCAGTTCATTGATTTGGAACACATTTGGCTTCTCCATAAGCTCAAAAATCGTCACATACAACCTGTGGGCGGGATTGTTCATATCATAATCGACCTTTGCTTTCTGCATAAGGTCAATGCGGAACGACTCCTCAAGCTCCAAAGCTACACAGAATGCCAGTACCGTTTCGAGCTTCACTTTCTTGCCGCTGCGCATCTTGTTGACAGTGTTCACACCCATACCGCTGCGGTCTGCAACCAGATCCGAGGTGAGACCGCATCTCTCCATATGGAAACGTACTGCCTTGCCGAATTCGTTGACATCTGAAGGTGTAGCGAGTTTATCGTTTTCTTCAGAGATCTCATACATTGCCATGCGGATCTTCTTTCGCTGCTCATCATTAAAGGAACGATTCTCGGCTGTGATCTCTGTCAAATCATCCTTATGCAGCTCGCCATAGGTATAGCTGTAGTCGAATTCTGCGTAGATACGCTTGAAATCCAGACAGCACTCTGCCATGTGGTGTCTAGCATACTCTGTCAAGCCCATAGCTAAGCCGTGTTCCTTGCGGATATACCTGTCGCTGTTAATGACAACATGACCGTCCAGGTAGATGAACTTCTTGGAACGGATAAGCTCTGCGAATGTCTCACAGGATGCGAACACATCAGAGATATGGCAGAATGACAGCGTATAGGTATAGTCGTCCGGGAATCTCAGCTCAACATCGTAGTCCTCAACATATCCTGTAGTATTATAGACATACACACCGCGCACTTCCGGCCAGCCCAGTTCGATGATACGCTTCTTTGCAGCATTGCGGGATACTCCGAACTTCCATTTCACAAGGTCAATCAACTCTCTGTAATCGTCCCAGTCAGGCTCACCGGGGAGCTGCTCGAAATAGTTTAGGATGACCTCGGATACCTGTTCCTCCGGCATCTGAATGAAGCGCGGGATCGCATTTGCCTGCGTTTCCATCCATTTCAGGCAGCTACGCTGTGTTTTGGAGTAAAAATAGTCATTGAACTCCGGCATCTTCCTGCCGACCATTTTCCGATAATAGCTCTGCAGCTCATAGAACAGGTTGTGAAGATAAGCGTGAACGCACTCATGAATAATAGCGTTCTGAGCTTCTTCCTCCTCCAGAGACTCATCCACAAGGATCGTAGGACCGTCAATATGCATTTTTACAGCTTTGCCGTCCTTATCATAGACGGTCGTATCCCGCTTGTCAAGAATCAGCTTGGACTTGACCTTGCCGTTCTTTGACAGACGAGCATACTTTATATCAAGCCCCATAGCCTTTGCAATCGAAGCAGTATTGATGCGGCACGGGTAATTCGATTTGTATGGATAGTAGCTGTTAAGGATCGCCTGTGCGATGCACTCAAAGTCTTTCTTTGAAAGGATAGGTACCAGAAATTCATCCAGAGGATTGTTCAGCCGGATAAACTGCCCGTTGTACAGCTCCGCATCATACAGAAAATCCGATACGCTGTTGGAGCAGTAATAACCGTGTACGATATATTTCTGACACTGCCTGTACCCGTTCATATCGAACACGACATTGCAGATCACATACATATCAAAGGAGTCGTGGTCTATGCGGTCATATCTGCCTTCCTCTATGATGACAGTTTCGATATCGGCATCACTCGGAACACCCCACGGCAGCGGGAACTGACGATAGTAGTGTAGTTCACGGATATGCCGACCATACTCCAATGTGTAGTTCCATTTGAGAAAATCGGTGAAGGACACGATCTCCGGAAGTTCCCCATGCCAGTCCGGGTTACGGATCATTTTGTACTGCCCCGGATGCAGCTTGTCGGGAATGGTGAGAAACGGCCCTCTGTCAAGATATATAGTCATTTACGCCCTCCTGTTTCGCAACTTGTGTTTCAATGATACTGTCCCTATCTCTTGTTCTGTATCTCTCTATCTCTCGTGGCGAAGTGGGTTGATGGCGAAGTGTGGTACTCTGACCGGCAGCCTGTCCCGTCACACACCTTAAGACGGACATACTGCACTAGACCTCGGTCTCATTTTCCTGTAGGCGGAATACCAACAGGCTTATTATATCACACTCTCAAACGAATTGCAAGAGTGATTTGATGTTGACAAAACAGCGATTGTGTGCTATAATGTAGTCGAAGATGCATTGCCTACGCCACTTTTCGGATTTATAACGTTTTTAGCGTTGAATAGTCTTTGATAAACTTTGTAGGGTTGCACAGATTTTAATAAGAATATTTGTTCGCTTTGAGGATTGACTATCCCATACATTCTTGAAGGAGAGCTTTGTAATGAAACAGCGTAAGAAACCGAATATCTCAGTCTCACAGGGAGGCAAGGATATTAAGAGTAACATCTCTGATCCTGCCCACCGCAAGGATGCGCACGCAGTCGGTGGACGCATCAAGTACTACAGAGAGCGGCTAAAAAAAGATCAGAAAGTGATTGCAGAAAAAATCGGCGTGACCTCGAATGCTATCAGCAACTGGGAAAACGGAAGAACCCGCCCGGATTTCAGCGTTGTTCCCAAGCTATGCGAAGCCCTCGGCATCACGCTGTACGAACTGTATGGCATTGATAATAAGCAGGATACCTATACTGATAAGGAAAAGTCTATGGTAGAGAGATACCGTGGACTGTCGCATCCGCATCAGCTTGCAATGGACAACCTGCTAACCTCGCTCGAAGTAGCAGAGACTGTCGGCAGTTTCCCGGAGATCATTAAACTGACCTTATGCGACAAGGGGCTTGCAGCAGGCTTTGACGGCGGTGCGGAATTCGAGGACAACGGGACACCGATCTATCTGTATCCGAATACGAACGCAGCAATACGACAGGCAGACCTTGTATTTCCGGTCAACGGAGACAGTATGGAACCAGAATACCACGATGGCGATCTTGTTCTTGTGGAGAAGTATCCCGGCTGTCCTGAACTGCAATACGGCGAGGTCGGAGCCTTTATGGTGGGTAACAGTACATATATAAAGATATATGAAGAGGAAGGTCTGGTATCATATAATGAAAACTATGATACTATGACGTTCACAGAATATGACAATGTCACTTTGATCGGGCGTGTTCTCGGTATCCTTGAACCTGCATCCATAGCAAGCAAGAGAGATGCCGAGCGATACGACGCCATGCATGAGGACGATGAGGAGTAAGGCAAATGGCAAAACTGATATTCCGTTACGGTGCGATGGGCAGCTCTAAGACTGCCAATGCGCTGATGGTGAGATATAACTACTATGAGCGCGACAAAAAGGTCGTGCTTCTGAAGCCGCGATGCGAGGACAGAGACGGTGCAAAAGTGATAAAGTCCCGTATCGGACTGGAGGAACCCTGTGAATTTGCAGAAGACTTCCTCGAAAACTATAGCGGTGAGCATTATGACTGCATTATTTTTGACGAGGTGCAGTTCCTAGCTCCGGAGATCATTGACAGGCTCAGCGACCTTGTCGATGAGCATAACATCACCGTTATATGCTACGGTTTGCGGACGGACTTCCAGAGTCATCTTTTCCCCGGCGCACAGCGGCTCATGGAGCTTGCGGACGATATTGAACAGATACGGACGATCTGCTGGTGCGGCGAGCGGGCGCACTTTAATGCAAGACTCCTCAACGGCGAAATGGTCACAGAGGGAGAACAAGTACAGCTCGGCGGAAACGAGAGTTATATCTCGCTTTGCAGGAAACACTATAAGCAGAGAAAGATCGAGGACTGAAAGGTCGTGATTATATGTGTACTCGCTTTTATGTGGAGCCTGCATATTACGCTCCAATTATCACCAGAGCACAGAAACTGAAGTTAGCAGATGATATGATGAGGCATCTCGGCAAGCCGCTGACCATGTCCGGTGAGATGCGACCGACCGATGTCACCGCCGTTCTTGCGCCGAATAAAGAAGGCAGGGTTGCAGTTTTCCCAATGATATGGGGCTTCAGTCACGAAGTAACTGATGCACCGATAGTCAACTGCCGCCTTGAAACAGCAAGTCAGAAGGAAATGTGGAAGGACTCATGGTTCCGGCGGCGGTGCGTGATTCCCTGTAGCTGGTATTTTGAGTGGGAACACTTCAGAAGTCCGGATGGGAAGCGGTCAAAGGTCGGAGATAAGTATATAATACAGCCGAAAGACAGCCATACGACCATGCTTGCGGGATTATATCGGTTTGAGGAGCGTAATGGGCTGCAGGTTCCTGTTTTCTCAGTTCTCACACGGGATGCCATTGGCGAGCTGAGAGGGATTCATGATAGGATGCCGCTGATCCTGCGGCGAGAGGATATAGCTGCATGGGTGCGACCAGACGGGAATCCGCAGGAGATAGCTGAGAAAGGCTTGACGGAGATGTGTTTTGAGAAAACTGGATAATAAGAGGCTCTGTGGAAGGACACGCAGTATGAAGCGGTGCATTCTTCGTCAGAGCTTTTTTAATCAATAGTCGATTGTACAACATTGTCGGTGAAGATGCTTCTGAGGTCGAACAAAAAATTTACTTTTTAGACGAAAAAAAGCGGGTCGTGTATTGAAAATATCAGCGGAATGTGGTATAATAGAATATGGGGTTATTTACCCATTCGCAAAAATTGTCTATACTGGAGGGAGCGAGTATGCGCACGATAGAATTACCACCATATGCACCCACGTTGATTGAATCCACAAGAGCAATCGGTTACTCATTAGATGCTGCAATTGCGGATATTATCGATAATAGCATTGCTGCCTGCTCTAAAAATATAGATATATTGTTCTTCCCCGTTGGTGATGCTTATATAGCTGTGCTTGATAATGGCAACGGTATGGATGCATCTGAAATTGATATAGCTATGCAGTATGGAAGTAAAAATCCATTAGATGTAAGAGCTACAAATGACCTTGGAAGATTCGGTTTGGGATTAAAGACCGCATCATTATCTCAGTGTCGGGTTCTCACCGTTATCTCCAAAAAAGGTGATTGCATAGAAGGAAGAAGATGGGATATCGACTATGTTGCACAAACTGGTCAATGGTCCTTAATTGTACTTGATCATGATGAGATGCGTACAGTTCCACATTTTGAATCTTTGTGTCAATATGACTCTGGTACATTAATTGCATGGCAGGAGCTTGATCGTCTGAAATCCGGTGAGATAAACTTTGAAGAAGTGCTTGGAAAAAAGATAGATGGTGTCAGAGAACATATCGCCCTTGTATTCCACAGGTATCTATCTGGTGAATCAGGATTGAAAAGAATTAAAATTAGTATCAATAACACAGCTATAGTTCCATTTGATCCGTTTTTATCAGGGAAAAGTCAGCAACCTATGGATGATGAGATACTAAAAATCCGTGGAGAGAAAATAATAGTCAGACCGTATATTTTACCACATACATCGAAAATGACAGCAGATGAAATCAAGCGATTAGGCGGAAAAGACGGATTAAGAAAACAGCAGGGCTTCTATGTTTACCGAAATAAGCGTCTACTTGTATGGGGAACATGGTTCAGAATGATGCGAAAGGGAGACTTATCAAAGCTCGCCCGTATCCAAGTTGATATTCCCAATACGCTAGATGATCTGTGGACATTGGATATAAAGAAATCCTCTGCTCTACCGCCAGCGGAGGTACGAAAAAATCTTGAACTAATAATAGAAAAAATAGCAGAGAAAAGTAAACGAACTTGGGTATTCCGCGGGAAGAAGGAAACTGACGATTCAATTGCACACGTATGGAATCGGATGAAAGCAGCAAAGGGCGGATTTTATTACGAAATCAATCGAGATCACCCCGTGGTAGAACAGATTCGTAGCAATCCCGAGTCTGCCCAAAAGTTATTAGAGAGTCTACTTCACTTAATTGAATCATCTTTGCCGTTAAATCAGTTATATATAGATTTAAATAATGATGAGCAAATTAAAAACGACCAAATCCTAACAGAAAAGGAAATAATACAGATGATAAGAGAAGTTCTCGCAATACAGTCTTCGCTTGAAGCTCAGAAGCGAATGTTGGAAATGCTTGAAACGATAGAACCTTATATCAATTATCCTAATGCTGTTAAAACTATAAAAAAGGAGTTTGGAATATGAGTGCAAATACATTTGAGCCTCTTGAAAATATGATTTCGGCTGGAATCAATTCTGATTTTCCAGAAGCACCTCCGACAGAGACTGAGTTTAATGAAAAAGCCGAAAAGCTCCGCATGGCGTTGCAGGGGGTATATCCTGTTACTGACGAAGAGTTTGAAGGCATCAAAAGGCGACTCAGAGAAAGAATAGCCGTCCAAATGGATATTGGTGTGTATATTCAAGACCGAAATAACGGTCATCAGTCATGGCTTCCGGCAAAGAAATCTCAGTTTGAGTTTTTCTTCTGGGATCGATACAAGCGATATCTTGAAGGTGCAAAGCACTGGAATCCGCGTGTGACAGCTTCATTAGGTCAAGTTGCGGAGGAAATATTGGATTTATGCGGTGACCCTTCGCAGGAAGCTTTTTCTATTCGCGGCCTTGTTCTTGGAGATGTCCAATCAGGTAAAACTGCAAATTACACCGCAATTTGTAATAAGGCGGCTGATACAGGCTATCGCTTGATTATTGTTCTCGCTGGCATGATGGAAAACCTGCGTCAACAAACTCAAGAACGCCTTGATGCTGAGTTTGCAGGAAGGAAAAGCGAGTATTTCCTTGATCCTAAAGCCGCTGAAGAAACAAAGAATATACCGGTCGGTGTCGGAAAGTACTGCGGACAGGCAGGTGCTTCAAAAAAAATCGCATCGTTCACATCTGTAAGTAAGGACTTTGATAGCGGTATTCTGCGTAGCAATAATCTTAGTCTCGAAAACGTCAATTGCCCAGTATTGCTTGTAATCAAAAAGAATAAGAGAATTCTGAACAACTTGATTACTTGGTTACGCAAAAACAACACTTTAAACGCAAATGGCAAGATTGCAGATCTACCGTTATTACTGATCGATGATGAAGCCGATAATGCTTCAGTAAATACAAAAGATCCTGATTCTGATCCGACTGCAATCAATGCTGGAATCAGATCATTGCTTGGATTATTTCAACGTGTTACATATCTTGGAATAACTGCTACACCTTTCGCAAACATCTTCATTGATCCCACCATAGATGAAGATTTGTTTCCTGCTGACTTTATTTACACATTAAAACCGCCAACAGATTATATCGGTGCAGAGCGAATTTTCGGAGAGAACAGTGACTCCGAACATATGCTTGAGGAAATTGATACTGTCGAAAAAGAGTTATACATTCCCACAAAGCATAAAAAAGATTTGATTGTAGACGATCTGCCTTCAGATATGTACAAAGCAGCATATTATTTCCTCCTTGTCAATGCAATAAGGGATTATCGAGGCGATCTCGGTACTCATAGAACTATGATGGTTCATGTCAGCCTATTCACTGATGTTCAAGGACAAATCAAAGATATTTATAATGAATGGCTTGTCAGCGTACAATCTGCGTTGCGTAACTACTCGAAATTATCACCTGAAAAAGCAGAAGAAATACACCATATTCATATGCTTCACCAAGTGTGGGATGAGTTCAATTTATCTGATATCTCCGGTGTTTCGTGGGAATGTATATTAAACGACTATCTATGGGAAGCCGCAGAGCCAGTATGTGTTAGAGCTGTAAATAGCAAGACTGGCGCTGCAAGCTTGGATTACTATGCTCATATTGAGGATGGACTGAGAGTTATCGCAGTCGGCGGAAATAGTATGTCAAGAGGTCTTACATTAGAGGGACTTTGTGTTTCGTACTTTTTCCGCAATACACAAATGTATGATACCCTTATGCAGATGGGGCGCTGGTTCGGTTACAGACCAAATTACGGTGATCTTGTTAAGATATGGTTGTCTCTTGATGCTATGGACTGGTACGGTCAGATAACAAGAGCAGCAGAAGAATTGAAGGATGAGATTACTGCTATGCGTAATGCTCATCAAACGCCGCGTGATTTTGGATTAAAAGTTCGCCAAGATCCCGGAACTCTTATTGTTACTGCGCGTAATAAAATGCGTACAGCTACACAGCTTAACCAGCCAGTCACAGTATCAGGGCATTTACTTGAGACACCGCGCTTAAAATCTGCACCTGTAATCCTTAAAGAAAACGAGCAAGTGTTCAAGGGCTTTATTGCAAAACTTGACGAAATGGGAACAAGGCTTGAACAAGACGTTGAAAGAACTCATGGACACTTTTTCTGGGAAAAGGTATCTGGAGTCGCCATTGCTCAATTTCTGCGCGACTTTGAGACACACCCGTGGCATTTGAGCTTTAATGGACGTGCTTTAGCTGAGTATACTGAAAAGTATCATTCTGGCGATGAATGGGATGTTGTTCTTGTGTCCAGCGGTGAAGGGAAAGCCTATCCATACCCAATAAAATGTGGAGATACAGAGCTTGTATTACATCAAACTGCCAAGCGAAAGGTGTCAATAAAAAATAAGAGTATTTATGTCAGCGGTACTAAAGTTCGTGTTGGATCAGGTGGCTGTACAAAAATAGGCTTACTTAAGGACGAAATCAGAGAAGCCGCAGATGCATTTAAAAGAGAAAAGAACAAAAAGAATGTCCCGGATGAAGCTTATTTAATTGAAAAGAGAGCGCCAATTTTAATGCTCCATATTATCGAAGTAAGCGAAGTTATTGATTCTGATGATCCTACATATAAGGTCCCAGAATTCTTGTTTGCTATCGGTGTCGGCATTCCAAAAAACAAACTCGGCAATAGAACTGTCACATATATGGCCAATATGATCGAAATAGAAAACTGGATTGCACCGGAAGAGGATTACTATGATGAATGATTACGAACAGCAATTACACAATGCTTGGAATCGTGTAACATACAATGGTGCTACTGTTCGGCTTGCCGTTCAGCATTCTCTTGAATGGTATGTTGGATACTACACCGCATCTCAAAAGGCTGTTATTCTTATCAGTGACTCTCCTGTAAAAAATGTCGAATCACTGAAAAGCATAGCATTCAATTGCGCACAACGTCAAGATGGAAAATACGCACTGGCCTTTATACTGCTTTCAAAAGAAATGGAAGAAGTGTATATAACAATGTGTGGCGACATAATTCGTTTTTCAAGTATTGAATCATCTCCTGCAAAAGCACTGATTCAAGTGATAGGAAGATATAAGCAGTGGATTAAACTGCTGGAACATCAAAGAAGTGCTTTAATGGGATCTTCTGCGCAAAAAGGTCTTATAGGGGAATTATATTATCTTAAAGCCCGTTTAGAATCGGGTATGAACGAAGAAGATGCTCTAATCGGATGGGTCGGTCCAGAGGGCGCAGATCAGGACTTCCAATACACTGATGGATGGCACGAAATCAAAGCTACTGGCATATCCTCATCGGAAGTTGGTATTTCATCAATTGAACAGCTAGATAACGATGAAACGGGAGAGTTAATCATAGTTCGTATAGATAAATGCGCCGATGAGAAAAAAGGAAGCATCACTCTGCGTTCTATGGTACAATCCATTTTTCCTCTGTTACACAGTAATTATTCAGCATTTGAAGCATATAATGCAAAGCTAAGTAAAGTGGGATATATGGATCTCCCAGAATACGAGCAACAATTCTACTATATATCGGGAAAAGAAGTCTATGCAGTTGACTGTGATTTTCCACGCTTAAGGCGGACTTCTCTACCATCTGAAGTTACCCAGTGTAATTATTCCCTGAGTATAGCTAGCATAGAAAAGTGGAAAAAATAAGGAGATGACCTTATGGATTCGCAAGAGTTTAGACAAGAATTTCTTACAAGCGTTAAAGCAGCAGCCGCAGTATCTGGCGAAGGTTCATGTGCTGCGTTCGTTGATGAAATGGCTCAGTATTTAATTGATGTAGAGGTACTTGCAGATTTTCAGCCGTCGTTTTATACCGCAACCAAAAGCAATAGGAAATACCGCGTTGATGGATATAATTACGATGATTTTGATGATTCATTGTATCTGATAATAGCCTCTTATTCAGGTTCTGGTGAAGATAGCACGCTAACCAATACTATTGCGAATCGCTTATTCGGTCAACTCCGTCTGTTTATAGAGATGGCTTTAAAAAGCAATTTGTATGAACAGATAGAAATGAGTACTCCTTGCTCGGATCTAATTGATTTAATGCGTCGAAATAAGGGGCGTATCCGCAAGTATAAGCTTATTATTTTTACAGATTCGGAAATGAGTGCATCTATCAAAAATATAGACATTGAAGCTATTGACGAAATACCTGTTGAAGGACAAATCTGGGATCTTGAACGATTGTACAGAGTTTGTTGTTCAGATTTGAGCCGTCAGATTGTTGAAATCAACTTTTTAGACTTCTGTGAAGAAGGAATCCCTTGTATTGAAGCGAGTAATGCTAAATCAGAAAACTACACAAGCTACCTCGGAATAATCCCCGGCAGTGTATTAGCCGATATTTACGATAAATATGGCAGTCGGTTACTTGAAGGTAATGTCAGATCTTTCCTTTCGACTAAAGTGGCAGTTAACAAACAGATTCGAACAACGCTTTTGAAAGAACCGAAAATGTTCTTTGCATTTAATAATGGCATATCTGCCACAGCATTAGATGTGGAAATTACGGACACAAATCATGGCCGTTTTATTACCTTTGCGCGTGATTTCCAAATTATCAATGGCGGCCAAACCACTGCATCTATTTCCAATGCTCGTTTTAGGGATAAAGCCGTTCTTGACGAAGTATTTGTTCAGATGAAATTAACTGAGATTGCTGATACAGCATCCCAAGATGATACTGATACCTTAATTCGCAATATATCAAGATCGTCAAATAGTCAAAACAAAGTTAGCGATGCTGATTTCTTTGCAAGTCATCCGTTCCATCGGCGTATGGAAACCCTATCACGAAAGCTGTTTGCACCCGCAACGGACGGCGCACAATATGAAACGAAGTGGTTTTATGAACGAGCGAGAGGTCAGTATTTGCAAGAGCAGATGCATCTTACACCGGCTAAAAAAAGGCAGTTCGCACTTCAGCATCCTAAGAATAAAGTCATCAAGAAAACTGATTTAGCAAAAGTACAAAACACATGGCTTATGAATCCTCATGTCGTAAGCCGCGGCGCACAGACTAATTTTAATGCGTTTGCGGAATGGATTGACGATATGTGGGAGAAAGATGATTCTGTTTTTAATGAAAGATATTATCAATCGACCGCTGCCTTGCTCCTAATGTTTCAATTCCTTGAGAGACAAATACCCAAACTTGCGTGGTATGAAGGCGGTTATCGAGCGAACATCATCTACTATACCATAGCCTTGTTTCACTTACTAATTACACGACAATTTCCAGGCAATGACTTTGATTTAATATTGATTTGGAATAAACAAGATCTACCTGATATCGTTCAGCATTCTCTACTTGAATTATCCGAAAAAGTGTTTTATACTATAACTGACCCCAAACGTAGCATAATCAATGTTACACAGTGGTGTAAAAAACAGGACTGCTGGGATTCTGTGAAAAGAATTGTTTATACATTTCCAAAGGAAATAGAAATTTGTCTAACAGACAGCAGTACAGCAAAAGCCGCTGAAAGACAAGCGAAAAAAGACCAACGAATGACGAATGACATTAATTCCGAAGTCGAGGTTGTGAAATACCCAGCAGAGTTTTGGAAACGTTTAACGAAATTTGTCGTTGAACATCATTTGATTGATTTGAGAGACCAAAAAGCTCTTACTATTGCGTGCAGTATTCCTGAAAGAATACCTAACGCCGTACAAAGCAAGCGTTTGCTTGCAATTCTTGAGAAAGCAAAGGACGAAGGATTCGAGGATGAATAAGAAGACACAGAAACCTAATCAGCCAAAAAAGAAAAAAATCAGATACTGCAATGTTATAGATCTATTTGCTGGCGCAGGCGGCTTGAGTTTAGGCTTTGAGCAAGTAAAAGGCGAAGTAAGATTTAAAATAAGAGTCGCCTTTGAAAACAACCCCAATATGCAAGAAACCTATAAGAAGAACCATCCAAGCACTGAAGTTCGCGGCGATGTCTGTGAAGCCGATTTCAGACAAATCAACCGGGAATTTGGACCAATTGATGTGGTCATTGGAGGTCCTCCTTGCCAAGGCTTTTCAAATGCAAATCGGCAACGATATGCAGCGATAAACCTTAATAATAAACTTGTAAAACAATACATAAGAGCCATAACAGAACTACAGCCTAAAGCGTTTGTAATGGAAAACGTGAGTATGCTGAAATCGGATGTTCATCGCTTTTACATGGAAGAGTCTGATGTAAGCAAAATTGAAAGATATCAGATCGGAACAAAAGATACTCCTCTCGTCCTCCTTGACAAGCAGTACTATTTTGAGGGAGCAGAAGACTATATTGGTCAAGCATTAATTATAGACAGTTATATCTGGCCCGAGCAACTTGAAAACGAATTAAGAGTTATATACAAATGCTCAAAAAATATTGCTAAACTGAAGGCTACTCTTGAAAAACACAAGGCTCGAATTGAGAAAGCCGTATCAATGTATTATGATTTGATCAAGGAGTACAATACCGATAATCACATTATAATAAAATCACGAGAAGCCTGTGATATAGTATTACAGTATTTTTCTGGTGATTGCAGTATCAGCGATATCCGCCCAATAATCGAACCAGCGATAATGATTCAACGCATGTTGAGTCGAATGAAGGAGATTATAGATAATAACATAGTTATTGATAGCATAAGTACAGACAACGGAATTGTAGCATCCATACGCACATTTGCGGTGTTTGAGTATCTTTCCAAGATCCTCCAGTCTGAAGATTATAAATATGCCCTTAAGCCTGATGTTATATGTGCAGCGGATTACGGTGCACCACAAAAGAGAATGAGGTTTGTAATTGTCGGTGTCAAACGCAGTATTGCTAGTGAAGCACTTTTGCCTACTCCACGATTTAAGCCTGAAGAGTATCTTACTGTTCGCCACGCTATTGAGGATCTTGAAGGCGTAACTACGGTTGATGACATATCACAGGATCATGGAACGCCCGTAGCCTTACCTGAAACAAAGGGGCCGTTGTCTAAACTAAGGGATTCTAATACCATTTGGAATCATATCATAACGCGGACAACCCCAACAGCACTTAGCAGGTTCAAAGCAATCAAACAAGGTGAGAATTTTCATGCCTTATCAGATGATTTAAAATCTAATACGTATACAGACCCTTCAAGAACACAGAATACTATTTATTTGCGATTGAATTATGATGAACCTTGTGGAACAGTTGTGAATGTAAGAAAATCCATGTGGATTCATCCAACCCAGGATAGAGCAATAAGCGTCAGAGAAGCCGCTCGATTACAGACTTTTCCGGATAGCTTTATCTTTTGTGGAACAAAAGATCAGCAATATCAGCAAGTTGGTAACGCAGTCCCACCCATTATGGCAAAAAGCAATAGCAAAAAAAGTTGCAAAGCTCTTAAAATAAGTGGGATCGAAAACAAACACAAAAAGGAGGCGTCGCCTTGTACACTTACATCGTCTTTGATGTGGAAACGCCCAATCGCTACAATAATCGTATGAGCGCAATAGGAATAACAAGAATTACAGACGGTGTGATTACTGACTCCTTCTTCTCCTATGTTAATCCAGAAGTGCCGTTCGACAGCTTTAATACAGAGCTGACTGAAATAGACGCCACCACTGTGGCCGATGCTCCGACATTTCCGGAACTGTGGAAAACCATAAAACCTTGGATGGAGACTGGCATTCTTGCTGCCCATAATGCGGTATTCGACCTTTCTGTTTTGAAAGCGTGCTTAACCGCCTACAATATCACATGGAAGAAGTCCGTACGTTATCTCTGCACTGTCCAAGTCGGACGGAAGCTCCTTCCCAATATGAAGCACAATCTGAATGTCATGTGTGAGCATTATGGAATAAGCCTCGACCACCACAAGGCTGACAGCGACAGCAGAGCCTGTGCTGAGATACTGCTCAGATATATTGCTGACGGTGCTGACGAGAAGCAGTTTATACGTACTTATCGACTTGCATAGTTTCACCAGAAAGGAGTCTATGGATGTCCACAGACGATATGAATACACCTACAACCACAGACGATGACACTGTCCCTCTCCTTGACCGAAATCTATACCGCGCCATTAAGAAGATGGATCGTAACACTTTGGAGGGCTTGCTCAATGACCTATTCGAGCGTGGCCGCAAGAAAGGGCTTGCAGAAGCAGGCGTGATCGTTGCTGAAGCCGAGGATGACTGCGATGATGACAAAACATTAGACCTCCGAGCAGTTGAAGCCGATATCAAGAAGATACGCGGTATCGGTGAGAAACGAGCCGAGGAAATCATGGGAATCTTTGAGAAGCATCTAGGAGTGTGAATAGGAGGGTTACACCATGGGTGAAAAACTGTATAGACCAATCTTAAAAGATGGGGATCACCTTGTTCAGTCTACAAAAAACCCGGATCGGGTGCGTGGACAATCGCGTGATGCGAACAACAAGAATCCAGATCTAATTGAATGGGAACCTGTTGAAGTTGAAGAGCAATCTGATTATGAACCAATACCATATGAAGAACGACAAGTTCAGCTGACTCCTGAAGAAGAACGCCTTGCTCGTGAAATCGGTGAGGCATTAGCGGCAGGGACAGTGTGGCTAATAGGAAATGTTGTAGTTCCGTGGTGGAAAAAATCAGCGTGGCCTTGGGTAAAAGGCAAATTCCGTGATACTGTTTCAATTATAAAGGGCGAAACCAAAATAAAGGCTGCGCAAATCGTTACCGAAGATAAAAAACAGGCAGAAAAAAAGCCGGTTAATGCTTCTCAACTATCAAGTGTATCTTTACAGATAGATTCCGCCTTTGAGCAATTCCAATTCGATATGGATGAGAATGAAGCAAAAGAGCATATGCTGAAAATTGTATTCCATTTGCTAGAGATTGCAAATGAGATTCGCATTATGAGTAACTCACAGATCAAACGCGAGTGCGAAAGTGAAGAACAATATCTTGAAAGGGTGAAAGCATCAGAAAGCTATCTTACTGAACGAGTAGCTAGTAATATTGATAAGCTCTTATCTGACGATAAACTTTGTATAGATGTAAAAACCTCCAAGGAATTGTTCGGACTGATGGGCGGCGGAATAAGAATTAATGGCGAATACGTTCCTGTTGAGTTAACAAAAGTGCATGAAGCGATACTTGCTCAAGATTATGAAATTACAGAACGTTAATCAGGATAAAATAATTACTCATAGCAATGCCAGAATGCGAAAATTGTGTGAAAAGCATCAAAATTCATAAAATCATGTTGAAATTTGGATGTAAATGGTGTATAATAGTTCTATACTGTCAGAAGATGGTATAGAACTATTATTTTTTAGGAGGTAAAACCATGAGCTTGTTAACAAACAAACTTTCAGCACTATCGCCTGGTAGCCATGTTCGGTTCACTCATGTATCTGGACAGGTCGTTGAAGGTGTTGTAGCTGAAAACGATGGAAAAGAATCAATTTCGATTCAGATCACATCGCTTGCCACCTTGCGATATGATCAAATCAGCATGATGGATGAATGTCAGCAGATCGGCGACATTCAGACTATCACAGCGCTTCCAATTACTGAAGCGATTCCTGCTCCTGTAGTTGCTGAAGCTGCTACATCAGCAAGCATCGAGGTGTTGTGCGTTGCTTGCGACAAAGAAGCTGTGTCTCAGGCTTTCAAAGCAATGGAGGCGGATGAAAAGAAAGCTTTGAACCAAGCTTATGGTAAATTTCAGAGTTTCTTGTCAAGCCACGAAGCACCTAAATGCGAAGAAGCAATTCAGCTGATTTGGGATGTCATTGACCATAATAACTGGGACTACAATCCTAGGATCAATCTTCTCTTGGGACTAATGCAATTAGCTCACGGAGATTTCAGTTCTGCATCAGAGTCCTTCTTCTACGCTGATAACGATCGGTACGCATACTGTGTTGCATATCAGGGAACTGAGACGAGTGATGATAAAAAGCTGTATCAGCTTGCGGCTTCGTTTGCTGCGGTTTATCTTACGGGAAAAGATACAACGAATCTATCTGAGGCTATCGAGGTGTTACAGAAGTCCTCTGTCTTCGCATCAGATATCAGTGGTATTGAATACGCAAGGAAACATTGCAGTGCTGATGTCATGACTGTGCTTGATGAAACGATTAGATCACTTGCGGAAAACTATATCAAGAGCAGAGATGAGCTTTCTGATATAGAAAAGCTGCTTGAAAAGTTAAGAGCACATTATCCGAATACAGAGATTGGAAGTATGATCACTGACTATCTCGGTAAACTTCCCGAAAATGTCGTAACGATTAAAGAAGAAGCGACTAATGATGAACCTGACCTCACAAAAGAATACGAAGGGAAACTTGTTTCTTACAAATTTTATGAGGATAAAGGCAAGATTGAAAATGACAATGGGGAGCAATATGTCTTTGATATCAAGGATGTAACTGATGTTTCCCTCAAAAACCAAATCAAGAAAATCACAACTACCAAAGATTTTGCCCCGATAGCAGTTAAATTCATGCTGACAAAGCGTGCCGGAAAGTTTGTAGCGGTCTCTATTAAGCGTGGGACACAGCAAATCGCTCCACCTCCACCGCCTCCTCCGCCACAGGTTGATCAGGATTCGATGGCTTATGCGAACACTCTGTTCACACAGAAGAATTATCTCGGTGCGATAGCCATCTATAAAAAACATATGGAGGACAAAGACTGGGAGGTTGCGTTTACACAGATTATCATGTGCTATCTTGCTCTCAGTAATGAAAGTGATGAGCATGGTTATCTGGAGGAGTTGAAAGCGTTTGTCGAAAAATACATCGCCCAGACCACAAAGAACACGAAGACATTAGAAGCGTTGCAGCAATACTACATGAAGCTGCATGACAATGCAGGTGCGATTTCTGCACTAAATGACCTTATGGAGCTGTGCGCTTCCAACGAATATGGCAGAATTCTTCATTATCTTTTCAGCAAAGCCCGTTGCTACAGAGCAATGAAGAGTTATCAGTCCGCTGTCAGTGAACTGCTCGACTGGTTAGACATCGTGAAGCGGAATAAGATGAAAGAGCGTCAGCCGCAAAGAGACAGTACTATTTATATAGAGCTTGCCGAACTGTACTTTGAGCTTGATGATTATGATAATGCTGAAAAGTATGCAAATCTTTCCACAGCCACTGAACGAAAGCAGGCATTGAAGGAGAAACTCGCAGCTAAGAGAGCTGAACTTGCGCCTCCGGAACCCGATGATATCTCAGATGAGGACTACGGCGAGGAAGAAACGGCCGATGACGGTATCGCATCCGAGCCGGAGGAATCTCTTCAAACAGCATATGAAGGCTATACCGACATCGCCGGATATGACGCATTGGGTATGGATGACCGCACTGTTATCACCAAAGCAATGGCTTTCAAAGCAGATCAACTTTACTGTTTACTAGCTTATTTGAACTGTGCTGCTGTATTATCCTCCAATTCAAAACTCGTTCGAACCGATGAGAATGGTGAAACAACGCACGTCGGACAAGCAATCAAAACGGCAAATGCGGCGGTTTCCTACGCATTTAACAGTTCTCTCACGGATTCCGAGTATCTCAGCACAGAGATTATGGCTGTATTCGATGAAGCACAAAAGTATATTCCGGCTATTGCACCTTCTATGTTTGCAGCATCTACGCTCTATGCCTTGTTTAATACGCCGTCCATTCCTGATTACGGCATCAATGACTTTTCAATTGTGCTTGAGGATTTCGGCTTGCAACAATATTCCAGCCTGCTTCCACTCATCGGTGATTTGATATCTTTCCGGGAAAAGACTGGGTACGGAATGGACTCGTTTGCAGCTTATAAGACAGGCAGCGATGTTCTTACGGCTATTATATCAGAAGCAAAGGAATGCTGTACATCCGTAGATATGCGCAACGATGTATTTGAGAGTCAGGGACAAGTACGCAGAATGCGTGAGTTTATGTTCTCAGGTGAAGAAAGCGAACTTAGAATCTGCCTGAATATTGTTGCCGAAAACAATACAGATAGATTCCAGTTTGTGAAAAACGCAATATCCGATTTGTTCATCCGTACAGGAAAGCCCATATCCATAGAGAACCTTGATGTCAAGAAACTGGATAAGTATATTGACCGCTTCTGGGATCTTGCACGTGATGTTATTCAGGACGAGGAACGACATATATCCCGACCGCATGATAAGATTAAAGGTAGCAAGAGAAACAACGTAGTAATCACTATGCGCCGAATTTTGTGCTGTATATGTGATTGGATAGCAGTAGTAGAACACTCAAGCGGTAACGAAAACGCTTATGCACAATCTCAGTACAATGAACTTGCGCCTAAAGTCATCAGCGAACTCACAGATATTATTAAAGCCTGTGCAGATGCTGTTGTAGACAAGGGCTTCGACTGGGGAACAGAAAGCGTTCGCAGAGCCGCCGTTGAACTGCTTGCCAAACTGAATGGTACATATAACGGCAAGAAAAGACGGTATTTCTATATTGATTTTCTCAAAGGCGAAGATGTTCTGCTCAATGACAGTTATCTTCCTGAGATTCAGTCTACCTTCTGCAATTTACCAGACTTCAATATACTTCGCCGCATTGAACGTCACGCTTCCAGAACGCATATAGATCTTTCGGAACGCCTGACGGAAATCCTCAGCAATGTTGAGTCAAAGCATAATTTCCGCACTGCAAGACTCATAAAAGAATATGGCGAGGATATGGGAATCCGTGAAATAACCGAACACAAGGATATCGCCCAGTATGCCGAGTGCCTGAAACAGGCAAAGCAGCGGTTCGAGACGATGTACCAGGATTTCTCGGATGAGCTGGAGCTTTACGAAAGCTATGGAATGCTCTCCAATATCAATGGTGAGAAGGACGAAATCGCGGCGATTGCCTTTGATTGGTACCGAATCAGCAAGGTCACAACTGACTATGGCTTCTATGTAAGACTTCTTGAAGTGATCCGCAATATGATATCCGTCAAGGCAGCGAAGAAAGGCGAACAGTTGATGCGTCAGCTCGACGAACTTGCAGATAAGCCGGATATCAACTTCGGTGTATTCAGCAAGGAAGCGATTGAAGAAAAAATTAACGATCAGAACTATTCCTCTGCCGAGTTTATCATGAACTGTATTCTTCGCGGAGATGTCAATGAGATCTCCGACTATTCAGACGAGCCGTTCGGCTATTTTGGAGAGTTCATCAACGAATATGCAACCAATTCCCGTGCTGTTCGCGGTGCCGGTCGCGATATCACCGATACGATCTTTGAATACTCAGGAAAGAAAGATCTTGAAAAGGCTCTGATCGTTCTGACAAACAACGCCCGTAAGGAAACCAAGGGCGGTGCGAATCTGCTCAAGAGTTGGATTCCGCGCGGAGGTCGCTTCTCTGATGAAAAAAGGGCAAACGTTGAAGAAGCAGAGAGAATCAGACTGATTGGTGTGCAAATTGAGAAGTTGCTCACCATGCTTGGACTTAAGGTGCAGTCCATCACACGCGATGAAACCGTCAGCGATGACGCATATCATGTTTTCTGCCGCAAGCAAATCGGTAAGGTCAACTATGTACACCATATCCCTGCATTCGGTTCCAAGAGCGAAACAGAGGGATTCCGTGTGCTGTGTCTGTACGGCACCTATAACTGTGATGGGCTGATGGACAAGTTCCGTTCAGTCAATGCTACGGCAAAGCATACGCTTGTTCTTCTTGACTTTGCACTCAACATTGAAGAACGCAGAAGACTTGCGAGAAAGATCAAGGAAGAAAAATCCTTCTCCAAGACCTTTATTGTGATCGACCGAGTGGTTCTGTTCTACCTTGCAAAGCACTATGCAGAAAACACTGTTATCCGTAGGATGATGGCGGTTACGCTGCCGTTCGCATATTATCAGCCGTTTGTTGAAGAATCACGGCAGGATATGCCGCCTGAGTTGTTTACCGGCAGAGAAGCAGAGCTGACATCCATTGAGTCACCGGAAGGCGCAAGCCTTGTGTATGGCGGCCGTCAGTTGGGTAAGAGTGCTCTGTTGAAAATGGCAAAGCGTAACATTGATAAAAACGGTAACGGTGGCAGAGCAGTCCTGATTGATATCCAGAAACGCACTGCAGCCGAGGCAGCAAAGATCGTATGTGATCGTCTCATTATAGAAGGTATCCTCGATGAATCGTGCAAGTGCGATACATGGACAGATCTTGCAGGGCATCTCCAGAAACGCCTGATGGATGAGAATCCGGAAACACGAATCAACTATCTGCTGCTGATGCTTGATGAAGCAGACACCTTTATTCAGACAAGCGGCGACACCGAAGATCAGCCAATTACAGCGCTGAAGAGTTTGCCTTCTGAACAGTTCAAGCTCGTTATGGCGGGCTTACATAATCTGAGCCGCTATAATCGCGAGGTCACACACGGCAATTCCAACCTGATCCACTTGAACTACATTATTGTTCGGCAGTTCCGCCGTGAAGAGGCTACCAAGCTGCTGACAAGCATCCTTGCATATCTCGGCTTCCGCTTTAATCAGAAGATCATTGACAATATCCTCGCATCGACCTACAACTACCCCGGTCTGATCCAGTTCTATTGTCAGAAATTGCTGGAAGCGATGAAGAATGAAGATTATGCCGGATATGGCGAATCCGGAACTCCGCCCTATGAAGTGACGGAAAGCCACTACAAGAAAGTCCTCTCCGATACTGCGTTCACTGAAAAAGTTAACGAGAAGCTCGAAGCTACACTGTTTACCGAAGAGAAGGGGCGCAGCAACTATCATATCATTGCTCTTATCCTTGCCTATTTGTATTATGCAGAGCCGAATGAAAAAGGATACACCGAATCGGATATGCTGAAGGTGGCAGAGGAATACCGCATCAACCGTGTAACTTCTTTGAAGCCTGAACAGCTTTCGGAAATCCTGAGCGAAATGTGTGACCTGAATGTTATCACAGTGATGGATGGAAACTACCGCTTTGTGACAGACGGTTTCCGTAAGCTGCTTGGCAGTCAGGAAACGGTAGAAAAGAGCATGGGCGATTATTTTGAGGAGGTAATAGCAATATGACAGGCGGACTCTGGTGGAGCAGGCTTGTCAATTCTGTACGTTTCCTCGATGACATTCAGGATGCATTGACAGAATACAAGTCTGTACTGCTCCTTTTTGACAATGATATTCCTTGGCAGGACATCATGATTGAGACAATTGAGGCCAGATTAAATGAGCACATTGACAGTAAAACCTTCGATGTTCTCGATGTATCTAAGGTGGAATCTCCCGGACAATACCTGATGGAGCGATATTGCAGCAAAGACGAGCGCAAGAAATACTGGCCGACCACTCACGGCAGTCCAGAGAAGTTTCTGGCACAGAACCGAGCAACGCCACTGAATAAGCGGTATGTCTGTCTCACAGGTGTGCGCCCGCATAAAGCTGCTGACTGGGTATCCTCTATTACCGAGTACCTTGAGAACTGCGATTCAACGCAGGAACACGGGGTGTTCATCATTATTGTAGAGGGCGCAGGAGTATCTGCATCAAAATATTTGACGGCATTCAAGTATAGTGACTATGTAACCGACTATGACTGTATGATGCTCTGTCTTACAATGGTATCTGATTTGTCTTGCAGCAGAGCTGAGAAGATGTACCTTTGTGAGGTAGCGAGCAACATCGCTCACAACCATGTTGAACTTGCTGCACTGCTCGTGTCGGAAAAGCTGAAACTGTTGCAAAATCCCACCGCAGTAGCAGAAAGCACATATCAGGAGAACGGAATTAAGGTTACAAATCTGCAAGAAGTGGTGCGTATGGCTGTCTGGGAGGCTCAAATCAAGCTGGTATTTCCGAAACTGGAGAACTTCCGTGCTGAAATCATAAGGAAATACGAAGCAAAGCTGCAACGCTTCCTCCCTATCCGCAGTTCCAACAATGATAAGATAGATAGGGCGGCTGACCTTGAAATTGGACAACTGTTCTATGTATGCAAGGAGAATCGAGACAGCAAGATTACCGAATACGCCGAGTACGAGATGATCCGGAAGATGCGCGATGCGAGAAACACGCTGGCGCATTGGGAGATACTATCTTATGAGCAGCTTAAGGAGCTTGGCATGATCTAATTGTAGCGGAGACTGTGTGATGAGCATGGTCTCCGTTATTAAAGAAAAAATGTGTCATTATCAACAATGTGTTATGATATGCAAATAATGTAGCGAGAATGTTTAGCATTCACACATATCATTGATATAAGAAAAACTGCGGATAGATCACGGATTAGCAGGATAAGTCAATAAGTTGCACTTTACTCAACGTATATGAGTAGTGTGAAATACAAATGGTATAGAATTTTCACAATCAAAAAGATTGACTGTTTACACCTTTATATGATATAATTATAATATAGTGCGAGCCGCGAAAACAGCATAAGTGGTTACCACTGACTGCGAGATCTACCTTTGTAAGATAGTGAGGTGTGGAAGTGAACGATGCATTGTTTTGGAATGAAGAAGGCATAATATACTATAAAGCAGGAAACATGGAACGAGCCATTGAGAATTGGAGAAAAGCCGCATGTTTAGGCAACGCAAGTGCAATGTTTAATATTGGTACTGTTTGCATGAGAAATTCAGCCTGTTCAGATGATCTTATAATTGCCATGGAATGGTATGAAAGAGCGAAAAAGGCAGGGCATAAAAATGCCGATTTTCAAATTGCCAAAATAAAGCGTATGCTTGAAGCAGATGACTGTATAATATCAGATTCATCTCCAAAATTTCCGAACTTAGAGCTTCCATACAAAAGGGAAAAGCTAGGGGAACAATCTTTTTTAATCCTTTTTGAAGACGAAGAAAAGATGTTTTGTTTATCTGAATTTATAGTCGCAGTTAAACCATATCATAATGCTGAAGAAGCAACAACGTGGGAAAACTGTTCCATTAGAAAATGGTTGAACGGTGATTACTTTAATTTATTTGATAAGGCAGTTTCAGAACGCATCATCTGCAAACGCATTTTAAATCTGGACAATCCACAATATAATATTTCGGGTGGAAGTGTGACGAATGATCGTGTGTTTTTATTATCCTATCTCGAAGTGGTTCAGTTTCTCTCAAATGGTAATGCATACAAAACTGATACAATAGATTTAATGAGAATTCACGATGATGACTTTTTGAGAAAAGCATATTTGAAGCTTATACCTATTATCCAATCATCGTCAAAATGTGAAATGATTCACGATTATAATCTAATAGATGGCAAACCGATTGGGTGGTGGCTCAGGACTCCAGGCGAATTGCCTTCCAAAGCAATGAGAATAAACTGTCATGGAACATTACGTACCTATGGGCGTGAGGTCAATCGTGAACTTGTCGGAATTAGACCGGCACTTTGGATTAAGAAAGGTGAACTGTAATAAATGGAAGAAATGCTGATTATTTTCCCATCGGATCACCAACTAGAGTATTTGATTGGTAAATCGTTTAAAGATAAAAAGCTATATATAGTACTTCAAGATACTTGTCAAAATAGATTAAAAATCTGCAAAGGGATTGTATTTGTTAACAAAACGAATGAAGAAATGATTGCTGATTTGAAAACAAAGGATTTGTCTGTTCTTTGTTGTCATGAAGAAGCAGTGTATTGGTTGCTGAATCATGATAGCCCATCCTGGAGGTTGCAATTCAATAGGAAATACATGGAACTTCTCAATAAAATCAGTTTAAAAAGTTATTTGAATGTGAGCGGAATCCCCAACGCACGTTTTACTACAAGTATTAGTGAGATTATACAATACCCTGTAATCGCAAAGCCTTCAATCGGTTTTGGGAGTATTGGAGTAAGAACGATTTCGACTCCCGATGAGGCAGAAAAATATGTTAGAGAATTTAAAACAATGATTCAGGACTCACCAATTGCTCCTTATCAGAATCAGTATTTTCATAATAATTTAAACTATCCCATGTTTGAGGAAAAACTAGAAGGAGCCTTTTTTCGTGTACCAATTATTGTGGCTAAGGGAAAATGTGAAGCAATATTTCCAATACAAGGCATTACAAAATGTATCAAGCGCAATTCTGAGTATCATTGGGAAGAATTTGAGCTGAATCATCTTACAGAAAACGAGAGAGCGAGAAAGATAAATAATATTGTAGACCAACTAATTTCATCTTTTGAATTGAATAACGGTGTATATGTGGCAGAATTTATAGAAGAACAAAACGGAAATGTATTTCTTCTTGAATTTTCACCACGTAAATCGAGTGAACGCATTAATAAAATCATACAACTTGCAACGGGAGTGGATCTTGAAATAGAAGCTTTATGTTTTTTCTTGCAATGTGATAGAGTAATACGTGGTTTTGAAGCCCAACGTACGGTACGTTTGAGATTAGAGAATGAAACAAGCCCTTTGCCAGATTTGCCAAGTATCTATCGTCAAGTTGAGGAAATAGATGATTGCAGTTTATATGATAAAAAGATTCACCAAAAGTATTATATAATAATAGAGTAGAATCAATTGAAAACCGCGATTGTCTTGCTTGGTCAATGATGATTAGTGTAAACACAAATAACGGAAACATATATAACATAGAGGTGCTTTTATGAAAAAAACAGATATTCAAAAATATGCTACCCTTGCAATGCTATCGGCGTTAGCATACATATCATTGTTCCTAATTCATTTTCCAATTATTCCTTCTGCTTCATTTCTTAGCTGTGATGTTAAAGATGTAATGCTTGTAATTGGGGCATTTATTTTTGGTCCGTTATCCGGATTCTTAATGGCATTGGTTGTAAGTTTGATTCAGATGTTTACAATAAGTGGTCAATTTGGAGCAATTGGACTAGCTATGAATGTGCTATCATCTACTGCTTTTGTGTGCCCTGCCGCCATTATATATCGAAAAAAGAATAGTACTGCTGGCGCGGCATTGGGATTAGCGATAGGATGTGTTTCGATGACGGCTGTTATGTTGCTGTGGAACTATATTATGACACCGATTTACATGAACGTACCCAGAGATACTGTTAAAGATATGCTTATTCCTGTATTTCTGCCATTTAACCTAATAAAGAGCATCATAAACGCAGTGATCGCATTTATCCTATATAAGGTTGTGGCAGAAAGACTACATCAATACTTTACTAAAGGCGGAAAAACATGAGTAGAGATATTCCGGCAGAAAACAAAAGGCGTGGGAGCATTTGGTTTTCGATTGGAGAATGCGCTCGCAAGGAACACCTGAAATGTTGGCAGAAAAAATTGTTGCATCTCCAAATTCATATTTACGGTACCATTCCGCATTGTTTAATAACGTTTCCCAAAAAAGAATTGCAAATATATGTGGATCTGATGGACAACGTGCTGTTGCACTTTCATTACTTGGCGCACAGGTAACTGTATTTGATTTATCCGCCCCACAAAGGGATTATGCAATAAGACTTGCTACAGCTGCTAAGGTAAAAATAGATTATGTAGTAGGAGATTTCTGTGAATTAGATTCAGACGTTTATGCCAATTTTTTTGATTATACATATTGTGAAGGAGGGATTCTTCACTATTTTCATAATCTAAATGATTTCTTTGGTACTGTTCAAAAAATACTAAAACCAGGTGGTATAATGATTTGCTCAGATTATCATCCGTATCAGAAAACTATTATTGCGAATCCACCTAAACGGAATGTCGAATTAACATTCGGTGATTATTTCGATACTGCATATCACCAAGGTCATGTTCCGTATGCAAAGTATTTCCCCCTTGAAATTCAAGATACATTTCCATCCTGCACATTGCGTTTTTACACATTAAGCGAAATTTTTAACAGTGTTGTAAAAGCACAAATGAATATTAAGCAATTAATCGAACATCCACGGCACGACAATCCTAAAATTCCAGGGGAATTCACCCTTGTTGCTGTCAAAAATAGTGAGAATGATCGTCTTTAAATGCTTATTGAAATTACTATGAACTTAGATGGATAAGGAGTGGTTTAGTTATGTCTGTTGAAGAAATCTATCAGGAGTATCTCAATCAAACCGAAAGTTCTACATCATCAAGTCACTATGACAGCCATACAGATTGGGGTAGAGACTACAATGACCATTCTGATTGGGGCAGAGATTATGATGATCATTCAGATTGGTGCAGAGACAGACACGATGATTATGGACGTGACTATGATGATCACTCTGACCATACTGATAATCATGACGACTATGATGATGAAAGACATGATGACTCTTATTCATATAATGATCATTCAGATTGGTGTAGAGACAGACACGATGATTGGGGATCATATAAAGGCTGTAATTACGATGATCATACGGATGAACAGCATACAGATGATCATGATGATTATGATGATGAACGTCATGATGATACATCCCATGATGACGATCATACAGATGAAAGCCACGATGACAATCACACGGATTGGGATTGAGAGATGTCAAAGCTATCAAAGAACTTAAGTATTCTTATTATGCCAACGGATATATGCAATATGAATTGCGTTTACTGTTTTCATAATTCACACCATGAAAAAGTGGGAAAAATGTCATTAGAAACATTGCACCGCCTATATGACATTACTTTGAAAGAATATGAACAGGTTACATTCATATGGCACGGTGGTGAACCTCTTATTATGGGGATATCGTTCTTTCAGAAAGCAATTGAAATGCAGAAAGCATATAAGAATGTAAAAATTCAAAACCGTATGCAAAGCAATCTTACTTTGCTTACTGATGAAATGGTCGAGTTTTTATCAGCTAATCATTTTGGTGTAGGCACATCAATTGACGGAGTATTAAACGATCAATTGCGCGGTAATACTTCAACCGTGTTAGCTAATAGGGATAAACTTTTGAGTAATGGTCAACACTGTGGATTTATAATGGTACTGTCTGCAAAGAATATTGATACTTTAATTCAAAGCTATGAAATGTTTAAGCAGTTGAATGCAAACTATAATATGAATCCCTATGTTTCAACACCCACAGAACACAATGCGGAGTTGCTATTGGATGCCGAACATACTATAGAGAAGCTAATTGAATTCTATGAATACTGGAAAACAGATTCATCATGTAATATTGAAGTAGGCTATTTTGAACGTATATTAAAGTATATCCTTTATGGTGAAAAAAGTGTATGCAAGTATAATTCTTGTCTCGGCAAATGGATGGGAATACGGTATGATGGTGATATAGTGCCGTGTAATCGATATTTTCCACCTGAATACTCATATGGTAATGTTTGGAATCTCAATACAATTAGTGAGGCATTTGAATCAGAAGGCTTCAAAAAACTCCTTTCAGAAGCAATTGATAGGAGAAGTAAATGTGGTGCGTGCCCTATCTATAATTTCTGTTCTGGTGGGTGTAATAACGTTGCGCTGTATGAAAATGGTATAAGCAATAATATGGGGACAAGCTGTAGAATAGCTATCTCAATATATCAATACATTTTCAAAGATGTGATTTCGCTAAAATCTAATCCAACTTTATATAACGTAAATAACCCCCAAATACAACGACTGTTGACCAGACAGAGAAAATATTCAGACAATCATCATGATATACATACTGATACTCATAAAGGATGATTCTCAGTGCTTGTTTATTTTATATGGATTTAGTGATTATTCCGCAATCAAAAAGTCTTTCTGAAATTGGCGAACGACCAAATATGCTAACAATCGAAATAGCACTTAATGACTCTACTACCCAAAAGCATTAGGACATCACATGAAATACCACGTATTTTGCGACACTTGCATTATAAAGCGGTGATTTAGCGTCTCTAAACGCCACCGACGAAGCCATGCAAGTATATGAGTTGTGCAGCATGAATAGTATATTCTTAAAATATGGCCTGCATTATGAACGATTTAGCTGATTTCAGTCGACTTTTAATGCAATATTGCACAAAAATGACTGAACCCTCTTGACAATCGTAACAAAATAGTGTACAATACATATATAGAATAATCACTATTTGTATGTCCAATCATTAAAGGAGGATAATGCTATGTTAAAGTTTGAATGCTTAACAAAATCAGCCGTCACAATGTCCGGACCTTGCGATCCTGACTATGAGGTTTGTGGTCCCGATTCAACCATGTTTCCGGATGCATGTTCACCTGAATTATCTCCGTGCGGACCTGACTATGGAACAGACTGTATGCCAGATTGCGACCCTTCGGATAATTGGTAATAAGCTGTGTATATTTTCTATTGCTGCTGTGTAGTCATGGCAGCAATAGTTTTATCAGTATAAGTCGATTGATTGAAAGAAACTTGATTTCAGGTATACATAATTGTTGAGGCTTTAAGCTTTCAAATAATCTGTCCTCCACAATTATGAAAATAGCTAAAATATAGTGTGCCAAGTAATCGTGTTATATTAAATTGAATGACTAAAGTTTATGCGTATGTGGGACTAAAACAGCTATTGTCAGCCTGCATTTTACTATAATATGTCGACACTATATAGGGGAGAAAAATGTATTATTTAAATAGAAGCTGCTATTATGTAAGTGGAAAAAAGGGAGCATCGATATACGATGCTAAATCTGGAAAGATTTATAGTTTTAATGATGAAGCCAAAGATCTACTAGATAAAGTGATCGCATTAGAATGCCAATTTTCCGAGGAAGAAGTATGTTTTCTAGATAAAATGATTGAGAATAATTTGCTTTCCAACACCTACGTTCCGTTTCATGATATTTTTGAGCTTAAACAACAGTGCGTTATTGATTTTGTATGGATTGAAGTTACCACTGGCTGTAATCTAAGATGTGTTCATTGTTATGGAAATGCAGGAACTGTTCAACGCATAGATATGTTAGAGGATGACTTCCGTCTTGTCGTAAATTATCTTGTAAAAATGGGAATAAAGAAAGTTCAGCTTATTGGAGGAGAGCCGTTTATTCTAAACGAAAAACTTAAATCGTTTATTGACATTTTAGGCAGCAAATTTGATTATATTGAAATATTTACAAATGGAACCTTATTAAATGAAGAATGGATGGATTATCTTAAGGAGAAAAAAATTCGTCTTGCTTTCTCAGTTTATTCATACGATGCATGCGCACACGATATAGTAACAAAGCAGCCGGGCTCTTGGGCGAAAACTAACCACAGTATAAAATTGGCAAAAGAAGCCGGTGTATCTTATAGAGTAAAAAATGTTCTAATTAAAGATATTTCTTTAGGTTCTTGTAATACTTCTTTATACAGGCTTAGTCCTAACAAAGATGTTGTCAGAATGACAGGGAGAGCGGATATCAATCTTGTGTCCCCAGAATTATTAAAAAAGAGATTGATTACGAAAGAAAGTTTTTCGAGAATAATAGAAGCAAGTTATATCTCAAGATTGGTAAGTGGTCATAATTGTTTCTCTAGACGTTTATATTTTGCACATGATCTTGAAGTATATCCATGTGTCATGGAAAGAAGATTCTCTCACGGAAATCTTCACAACAAGCATTTTTCAGATCTTATTGACATAGAATTAACAATGTTTGGAAAAGACAAAATTGAGGGATGTCAGGATTGCGAGTTTAGATACTATTGTTTTGACTGTAGGCCTGATTCTCTAGGGAATTCTCGCTATTCTAAGCCATGGAATTGTACTTATAACCCCGAATCTGGTATCTGGGCTGATCCTGATTCTTTTATATCAGATTTGTTATCAGATACTTCATCACATAACAGTATTGACAATTATCCCCTGATTTGATTTGTTACCGCTTACTCATTACTATTTATTCGATGATGTTATTATCATACTCACGCAGGCACAACATATCCTGTCGAAGCATATAAAACTGTATTATGTCAAAACTTAGACATGCTTGTCAGCGAGCAGCTACTTTCATACTACATACAGTTATTACGTTACGCTCTCAGAAAAAATTTCTATCTGTATTTACTTTCAAGGTAGTTAGTTTGAGATCAGCACAACCGCACTCAGCAGACGATTATGTTAGCGTCCATCTATTCTGCCAAGACAAGGGCATATGTTCTGTCAAGAAATAGACATGTAATTACTAAGATTATAGTATATCTTTGATTTGCATCCTCTCCCTTTTTCAATCAGAAACGATAGCTTTTACTCCAAACAAAAATGCACCCCCTGACCGTCCAGAGGGTGCATTGTATCAAAATTGGAGTCTTTAGCCATGTTTGATGGTCTTAGTTGAACCCCTCGGGGCAAGACCTTATAGAAAAGCACCGCTATTTATAGGGGTGTTTTTCTTTTTTATGTGTACTATCAGTTAATAAATTATTATATGATGAGCAATCGATTTTTCGGTTGCTCATTTTTTAATTGCCTAAAAACCTATAATGCACCGATTGGCACCAATATGCACCCAATTGCACCTAAATGCCTCAGACTCTTTTTCTCCTCTATATCCTGCTGAAGAGATCACTTTTGTCGGATATCCTTCTGATGATGGATGTGGTTCATTCTTTAACATCATGAATGATCAGGTGGCTGTCAGCGCAACTTCTTCTCCTGAAAAGCAAAAAGGCGCA
>Ga0255347_1001817_pt1 | contig 32257 bp, 21 predicted proteins | sample wastewater_treat_2_FD_192479 | JGI IMG/M metagenome (GOLD analysis project Ga0255347, IMG submission 192479) | Wastewater microbial communities from Lulu Island WWTP, Vancouver, Canada - plant24 | ecosystem: Engineered > WWTP > Wastewater > Unclassified | place: Canada: Vancouver, British... | reverse complement strand
AATATCTAAAATATAATCTTCTAAATAGTATGCGGGCCAACTTTTGTTGCAATATAATTCGCCTAAGTAATTAAAATCTTTGTCAGCAATAATTACAGAATATAAGTCCCTATTGTTTATATAAAAATTTTCGTTGAAATAGAACTCTAAAAAATATAATTCTCTGTATTTATCATAATGTGCATTTTGGTATGCACATTCTAAAGTATGAAAATGATAAGTTGAAGGAGTTTCCATAGGCATAATTGTATCGATTAAACGAGACTTGAATGAATGTGTTATAAGTTTGTCATTTATATAATCCCATTCAAAAATACTTGAAGAATAATTATATCGTATTAAAGGAAGATTGTTTTTTGAAATGGAAAAATAATCGACATGCCAACTTGTTGGATAATAAATTCCTTCTTCTATGTATGGAAAACTATATAATTTTGAAACATAAAATTTTTGCTCTTTAATATTATATCGTAAAGCTAATGGAAAGCGATTTTCCATAAATTCCTTAGTACCCACATGACCTTTGTATTTGCTAAAAGTTGCAAAAATAACATTATCGCCAATAACTGGAATTAAATTGCTATTTAACCTTGGTGGAAGTAAATTTGAAAGTTTTAAATGAGCAGGAATGTCTGTTGTGTCGATGTTATAAGGAAACTTAGTTTTAATATTTCCGTTATAATCTATTAATTGAAACTGACCGGGTGTTGTAATGTCAATTTCAACTGGACTTGAGTAATTGTAATAAATGAAGATACTGTCTTTATTTTGATAATAGAAAGAACTTAAAGTTCTAGTGCTATCAGTTAATATTTCATGCTCTTTTTTACCTTCGTCAATATTGTAAAAAGCTAGCTTTTTACCTGCTACATTAAGAATTATTATGTTTTTTCCATCAATATTTATTACTTGCTCTTGAGCAAAAACATAATCAATGTCGCCATCTTCTAACTCAATTTGTTTTGATTTTACAATTTTTAAATCATAAACACTTGGTTGAGGTTTTTCTTTGCAACAAGCAGAAAATAAGATTGCTATTAGCATTAACTTTAAAACAGTGCTTTTCATAACTATTTTTTTAAGAGTTTAAAAATGTCTTATTTCTAAACGAGTTAACTTGAGAAATATTTTGTAAAAACAGTTAAAAGAACTCAGTTAAAAGTTTATAAAGTTTTTAAAGTTCGTAAAGTGAAGCCAAACATAAAAACGCTTTTAACTTTTATCTTTTAACTTTTAACTGAATTAAGCATCAATTTTTGCATATGTAGCATGAGTTTCAATAAACTCTCTTCTAGGAGCAACTTCGTCTCCCATTAGCATAGCAAAGATATGGTCTGCTTCTCCAGCATTTTCTATAGTTACTTGTCTTAAAGTTCTTGTTTCTGGGTTCATTGTAGTATCCCAAAGCTGTTCGGCGTTCATTTCTCCAAGACCTTTGTAGCGTTGTATATGTAAACCTGTTTCTTTGCCTTGTCCTAGAGTTTCAATAATATCTAATCTTTCATTTTCAGACCAAGCATATTGTTCAGTTTTTCCTTTTTTAATTAAGTAGAGTGGTGGTGTAGCAATATATAAATATCCTCCTTCTATTAGTGGTTTCATATATCTAAAGAAGAAAGTCATAATTAAAGTTGCAATGTGAGAACCGTCCACGTCGGCATCCGTCATAATTATAATTTTATGATAACGCAATTTTTCTAAATTAGCAGCTTTACTGTCTTCTTCTGTTCCTATTGTAACTCCAAGTGCTGTGAATATATTTTTAATTTCGTCGCTATCAAACACTTTATGAGGCATTGCTTTTTCTACGTTCAAAATTTTTCCTCTTAGTGGTAATATAGCTTGGAAATTTCTATCTCTTCCTTGTTTTGCTGTTCCACCTGCCGAGTCCCCTTCCACAAGGTAAAGCTCGCAATTTTCGGGATTTCTATCAGAACAATCGGCTAATTTTCCTGGAAGTCCAGCACCTCCTAATACATTTTTACGTTGAACTAATTCTCTAGCTTTACGTGCAGCATGACGAGCAGTAGCAGCTAAAATAACTTTGTCAACTATAGCTTTTGCATCTTTTGGGTTTTCTTCAAGATAGTTTTTCAATAAGCTACTAACAGCTTGGTCAACAGAAATACTAACTTCAGAGTTACCAAGTTTTGTTTTGGTTTGTCCTTCGAATTGTGGCTCTTGAACTTTTACAGAAATAACACAGGTTAAACCTTCTCTAAAGTCATCTCCATTTATTTCAAATTTTACTTTAGATAATAATCCGCTTTCTTCGGCGTATGATTTTAAAGTTCGCGTTAAACCACGTCTGAAACCTGTGAGATGAGTACCACCTTCAATAGTATTGATGTTGTTTACATAGCTATGAATATTTTCTGTAAACGAAGTGTTGTATTGCATAGCTATTTCGACAGGTACATCATTTTTTTCGGTTGAAATATGAATAATATTTTCTGTAAGTTTTTCACGTCCTTGGTCTAAGTATTCGACAAATTCTTTTAAACCATGTTCAGAATAAAATTCTTTGGATTTGGCTATTCCATTTTCATCGACTTGTCTTTTATCTTCTAAAATAAGTCTTATACCTTTGTTTAGGAAAGCTAATTCTCTTAGTCGAGAAGATAAAATATCAACTTGGTATTCTGTAGTTATGAAAATTGAGTTGTCGGGCCAAAATTCTACGCAAGTACCTGTTTCTTCAGTTTCTCCAATTACTTTTACTTCGTGTAATGGTTTTCCTATAGAATATTCTTGGAAATAAATTTTGCCATCTCTTTTAACTGTTGCAGTTAGCTTTGATGAAAGAGCATTAACGCAAGAAACCCCAACACCGTGCAATCCACCCGAAACTTTGTAAGAATCTTTGTCGAATTTTCCACCGGCATGTAGAACTGTCATAACAACTTCAAGAGCAGATTTGCCTTCTTTTTCGTGTAAATCAACAGGTATTCCACGTCCATTATCTTCAACTTTTATTGAGTTATCTTCGTTTATAGTAACTTTAATTTTATCGCAATAACCTGCTAAGGCTTCGTCTATAGAGTTGTCAACAACCTCATAAACTAAATGATGCAAACCTTTAGTGCTAATATCGCCAATATACATGGCAGGTCTTTTACGAACTGCTTCTAGTCCTTCTAAAACTTGAATACTGTCAGCAGAGTAATTTCCATTTCCATTTTTTCCATTTGTGTGAGACGAAGTGTCATTGCCTCCGTTTTTTTCTAAAATCTCTTTATTTTCGTCCATATCTAAATATTTTTATGTCTTTTTTTAAAAGCATACAAAGGTAAGAAATTTTATGGATATTTCTAAATTTTTTGGCTTATAAATTTCTTATAGTTATTAACAATTTAGGGCTTTGTAAGCAGGTGTGTATTAGTTAGTTGTGTAAAATTGTTAATAGTTTTTTCACTATTATTTGCAAGTTAGAAAATTGATAGAAATTATTTAATTTTCGTTAAATTTTGTTTAGAATAAATATTTTAATCCTAGCATAAAATTAAAGCCATGCGACATATAATTATTCCAAACATATTGTTTTTGTCCTGTTATGTTGTTTAAGTTTAAGAAAGCTTGGAAATTTGATGAAAAACTATATTCACCATATAAACTAATGTCAACAATAGGTTTTAGTTTTTTCTCAACAATATTAAGGTCTGCATCGTATTCTTTTGCATATCGAGCGCCAATAAAATCAGCATTAAGTCCAAAATTTAATTTATTATCGAATTTATAATTTGTGTTTAATCTAACATCTACTGTTGGCATATGCCATGGCTTTTCTCTATTTTTAATATAAGAATAATGATAATAATGTCCTTTTAAATTAATGCTAAGTTTGTCGAATAAATCGTTTAAAGCAATTTCGCCATAGCCTGTAAATCTTTCAACATTTGTATAAATTAAAACAAATTTATTTTCAAGCATAGTTGTAGTATCGTTTACAAAAAATCCCATATCATCAATTTTAGAATAATTGGCATTCAAATGGAAAAATACTTTTCTGCTAATATTTCCTTTTAAACCAACATCAATAACTTGTGCATAATTTGTTATTTTATTAGTATGGAAATTATTAATAAAAGGATTTATGTCTGATAAAAATTCCACAGTATTATTTTGAACATATCCTGTAAAACTTGCATAAGGAATAATTGTGTTGCTAATATTATGTTGAAACTGAACATTTGGATAAATATGATAAGCTACTGGCTGTTTGCTTAATTCACCAGTAGTGTTTACGCCTAAACAAATTTGCCAATTATTTGAATAATGTTTGAAATATGGGTTTAAATCAAGAAATGTTTCCTTAAAATTGAAAACAGCACTATCTTGTATTTGGTCATTGTTGAATACAAAACCTAAATCCATACCAAATCTATTTTTCTTAACTAATTTATTTAAGTCGGCTTCAAAGTCTATTTTATGTTGTGTGTTTTTCGACTGAGTAAAGAAATATTGGTAAGCCAAATTTGATTTAAAGTTCATTCTTCTCTCAGAACTGTTATTTGATTCGATATTAATATTTGCTCTGAGCTTATTATACCTTTGCATTTCCATTTCTTCTCTGTCGCGTGGTTTAACAAAATCTGTTGGTACAATAATATTTGGGTCGTAGCCGTAAAAATATGCTTGGTTTGATTTAAAACTAATATCAGCTCCTAAGGTTGATCTATAGAAAAATCTTTTTGCAAAAGCATTAACTAAATTATTATTAAATCCTGAAAATATTTTTTGGTCGGCAGAATTTTTTACTTTTCCAAATGCTGAATGATGTTTTACAAAAGCTCCTGCAGAATAATTTCTTTGTCTTGTTGTATTGTAATAAACTTCTGCAAGTGGCGACAAATAATTTCCCATTCCTAATTTAATAAGTCCATTATAAAGTGGTTTTAGAGGTTCGCCACTAAAGCTTGCAGCTGTAATTGGTGTTGGTTTAAAGCTAGTTTTAAATAAAACAGGCTCAATCTTGTATTCGAAATGAGGATTAACTTCAACAGTATCAACTATTGTAGGAAGAAATTGCATTCTGTTTGCATCTTTTAAGACAGGAGCAAATTCTGTGTAAATAATAATTCCTGTTTCTTCCAAATTTCCTGGTTTTTCATCTTGTTGTGCCTTTAGATTTAAACCTAAAAATAAAATGGCTATAATTAAAATACTTGTTGTTTTCATGTTCAAAATTTTCATGTTAATTATTCTATTTTAGCAGGTTCTGGTAAACTTATTTCGCTTTCTTTATTCTCATTATCACTATTATTATCTGAGCTTTGTGTATTATCGTTTTCTTCTTCGCCAGATAAGTTTATTTTTAAATTTAACAAATCTTCGCTAGAACGTTTTCCCTGTTCTTCGTCAATAATATTTGCTAATTTTTGGCTAGTTTCGTCTTTTATGCCATCAGTTTCGATAGGATAGTTGTTAAGCAAAGATTGTAAAGTATGTTTTGCAGAGAAAAAGTCTTCTCTATCATAATAAATATCAGCTAAACATATTAAAGTTTTTGCTACCCAATAAGCATGTGGCGAATTTGATTGTGCAAACTCATAAGCCAACTCTTCGGCAATGCTGTCTCTTTGCATTTTGTAATGAATTTTTATTACTCTGTACTTTGACTCAGCACCTTCGGCAGATTTTGTTTCTGTAGCTAAGTTTTCAAATAAATTCAAAGCTCTAATTAAATTGTCTTTATTGTAATATGCTTTAGCCATTTTAAAGTGTGATTCTCTTTTTTCTTCATCGTTAGACCTTTCATTATCAATGATTTGCATTGCTGCAGCTATGGTGTTGTCCCAATTGTTTAAGTTGTATGCACATCTGAGTTTTCCTATAGAAGCCAATAATGTTGTTGATTTATTTTCGGATAAAGAGTAGAGTTTATCGTAAAGACTGTATGCTTCTTCCCAAGCTTCTTTGTCAAACAAAATGCTTGATGCTTTAATAGTGCTTTCTTCGGTAAATGCACCTCTTGGAGCATTTGCAACAACTCTGTAGTTTTCTAAAGCTAAATCTTTTTCTTCAAAATAAAAATGTAATTCTGCTTTATAATAATTTGCTTCTATGTAAAATTTACCTTTAGGGAAAGATTTTAAATAATTCGTTAATGAGCTTAGTGCTTCGTTATATTTTTTATCAACATAATTTTTCTTAGCAATTTGCCACATAATTTCATCTTGCTCATCTTCGCTGATGTTTGTTCCGCTTGCATTTGCCCAATCAACAAAGCCGTCAGGATTATCTTGTTCAATATAAACAGCTTTAATCATGTCGGCAGCATTGTTAGCTTCTTCAGTATTAGGATATTCGGCTATAACTTGTTTGTAAAGTTCTAATGCTTTTGGATAATTTCTTTCGTTAAAATATATTGCACCTAAACTAGATAAAGAAGCTTTTCGCATTGACGAATTTGGAAACTTTTCAATATGTCTATTGTAATAAAATTTTGCAGAATCGGGATTATTTAAAGTGGTATGAAATGTACGTCCAATTTCAAAATTAGCATTGCTCAAATATTCAGATTCAGGATAGTTTTGTATTAGTCTTCTTAGTGACCATATTTTTTCGTTAGGTTTTTTTAATCCACCATAAGACAATGCCATTTGATATAAAGTGTAGTCTGGCGAAATTTTTCCAATATCAATAGCTTTTTTATAATATTCAGCTGCTGGAGTATATTCTTTTTCAATATAATAGCAGTCGCCAATACGATTTAAAACATCATTTAAAATATCGCTGTTAGCATATCCTGGTTGAAGTTCAAATTTACGAAACCAAGAATTAGCAACTACATATTCTTTTTTATTAAAATAAGCATAACCCAAATTATAATGTGCTTTTGAATATTCATCTAAGCTAACAGAACCTGTAATGTTTACAAAATCTTTAAACATTTTTATAGCATCTTCAACATTTCCAAGTCGGTAATAGGCTTCGGCTTTCCAGTAATGAGCTAAAGCATCGATAATCTTATCATAAATTTTGTAATCTAAAGACTTGTCAAACATTACTATTGCCTCATTGTATTTTAGTTGAGTAAAATGTTCCAAACCTCTAAAATATGTTAGTCTTTGATAAGCAGCATCAATTTTTGCATTTCGATTTTGCATTTTTTCAATAGTCGCAATAGATGCTTGATAATTTTTTGTGCTTAAAAATGCGTCAATTAAATAGTCGTATGCCAAATCTGTGCGTGGCGAATTTGGATATTCTTTAATATATAAAGTAAAAGCATTAATTGCTTCGTTAAATGGCGACATAGAAAGTTCGAAACTTAATTGTGCAAAATTGAAAAGAGCATCTTCTTTAATTTTTGGATTGTAATTATATTTTGAAGCAAGTTCAAAAGAACGTAGAGCTTCAATTTTTTTATCTAGTTTTATATTACAATCGCCCATGTGGTAAGCAGCGTTTTGACTTAAAGTATCTTTCATATTTGCAATTTTACTAAAAGAATTAGCTGCCTTTTCATATTGTTTAGTGCTGTAGTAAGCAAAACCTAATTCATAAAAGTCATAGTCGTTTGCTGAACTTGTTGAATTTACATAATTATTCAAATGTGGAATTGCTTCCGAGTATCTTCCTTTTCTATAGTAAGCCGAACCTAAAAGTTTATTTATTTCAGCTGCTCTACCGCCTGATTCTTTTTCTAAAATTTTGGGAGCATACTCAATTAATTCATCATATTTTTCTTGTAAATAATAAATGTGAATAATGTAAAAAGGAGTGATAGAAGCATAAGAAGGACTTTTTTCTAATTCTAAAAATCCCAATAAAGCTGTTTGATATTGTTCGTTTATATATTTTAGGTGTGAATAAAAATATAATGACATTGGTCCATAAATATTATTTGCATCTTTTGATTCGTAAAATGCTTTAGCTGCTCTGTCAAAATCTTTTCTTGCAAAATGACTGTAACCAAGTTTGAAAAAATATTCTGATTTTTCATCGGCTTGTAGCAATAATCTATCTGTTTTTTCGTACCATTTAATGGCATTTTTATAATCTTTATTTCTAAATTTAAAGTTTGCCATTTGAAAACTTGCATTATTGCTATTTCTGCTTTCAGGATGATTTTCAATAAAATTTGTTATTTGAAATTCTGCATCATTATTAAGTAAATTCATAGAAGAAAGAGCATAATAAAAAGCTGCTTCGTCTTTATAAGATGCATATTCTTGACCATCATGAAGTAATATTTCTGAAAATAATTTTTGGGCAGGAACATACATTCCCTTTTCATATAAATTAATTGCAGAAGTCCATTTGGTTTCCATTTCATTGTAGGCTTGAGTAGTTTGAGCTTGTATCGAAAAGCTTATTAACACGACTAAAGCTGTTGAAATAAATCTGATTTTCATGTTTATACTTTTTTCAAAATTTATAAATATTCAAAATTACAAAACTTATCGTTAGTAGTTTTTACAATCTGAAATATTAATTAACATAATCTTGTTTATTACTATATCGTTAGTGTTTGATTTACGATAATAAAAATTTTAATTTTGTTGTTTATATTTTATAACCTATTTGTAATAAATTTTATTGTTCAAAATTATGGAAGACAGTACATATTTGATTAAGACCGAAAATTTGAATGTTTATCAAGATGAAAATCTGATTTTAGAAAATGTAAATATTGAAATTGACCTTGGCGAGTTTGTTTATTTTATTGGAAAAGTTGGTAGTGGTAAATCGAGCTTGCTAAAAGTTTTATATGCAGAGCTTGATATTAAAGAAGGCGAAGCAAAAGTTGCAGGTTATAATTTGAATAAAATTAAAAATAAACATATTCCTATGTTGAGACGAAAAATTGGAATGGTTTTTCAGGATTTTGAATTAATGGCAGATAGGAATGTGTTTAAAAATTTAGAATTTGTTCTGAAAGCAACTAATTGGAAATCAAAAATTGATATTGATACTCGAATAAACGAAGTTCTTGAAAGCGTTGGAATGTTGGATAAGAAAATTTCAATGCCTACAAAACTTTCGGGTGGAGAAAAACAATCTATTAGCATAGCAAGAGCTTTATTAAACAATCCACCATTGATTTTTGCTGACGAACCTACAGGAAATCTCGACCCCGAGAGTGCTGATTCTCTTATGAAAATTTTACACGAACTTCCAAAACAAGGAAAATCTGTTATTATGGTTACCCACAATCATGCATTTTTGAAAAAATATCCAGGCAGAGTGTTTTTGTTCGAAGATGGAAAGGTTACTGAGCAGATAGAACAAGGGATAGATCTAATCAGTTAAAAGTTAAAAGCGATGCACTGAACGTAGTTGAAGTGTTAAAAGTTGAAAGGGCTGACGCATACTCAGTTGAAAGTTAAAAGCGATGCACTGAACGTAGTTGAAGTGTTAAAAGAGGCTGACGCGTCTATTGCTTCGCAGAGTACGCAGGCTCACTCTGCTTGCTCAGATTTTTCCACACATCCCCGCTCGCTCGGATTTGTAATCCGAGTGTAACATTACCAAGCACTCGGATTGCAAATCCGAGCGAGCGTCATGGGTGTTGGGAGCGAGCGTCAGAAGTGTTGGAGCGAGCAATAGTGGTGATAGGAGCGAGCTGGTGTGGGTTGTCCGTGAGGATAAAACAAGACCATCAAAAGTTTGTCCGTAGGACACTTCAGTTAAAAGTTTATAAAGTTCAAAGTTTATAAAGGAATGCCAAGCAAAAAACCACTTTTAACTTTTAACTGATTTGCCGTCTCTTATCTATACGAATTTTAATTTATTTTCCGCAAATTTTATTAAATTCAAGGAATTTAATCCGCAAATTTGATTGAATTTGTGGAATTTTGTTTATATTTGTAAAAAAATGAAATTATGATTAATCGAATTTTAAGCAAAGAAATAGATAAACGTTTGTTTGCAGGAAAAGCAATTATTATTATCGGAGCAAGGCAGGTTGGCAAAACTTCGTTGCTTCATAGTAAATTTGATGGAAATCCAAATGTGCTTTGGTTAGAAGGTGATAATATAGAAACTCAATTATTATTTGAGGATTTTACACTTTCATTTGCAAAAACACTAATTGGAGACAAGAAAATTTTAATTATTGATGAAGCTCAAAACATTTTGAATATTGGCATTAAATTAAAAATTATTATTGACCAAATGAAAGATATTCAGGTAGTTGCTACAGGAAGTTCGTCTTTTGATTTGGCAAATAAAATTAATGAACCACTTACTGGCAGAAAATGGGAATATAAATTATATCCCATATCTTTTGCTGAGATGGTTGCACATCACGGTTTTTTTGAAGAGTACAAAATGTTGGAGCAACGTCTTGTTTACGGTTATTACCCCGAAGTGGTGATGCAAAAAAATGAAAATATGGTAGAAGTTTTGCAGGGACTTGCAACAAGTTATTTGTACAAAGATGTGTTGAAATGGGAAAATATTCAAAAAAGTGACAGAATGATAAAACTTCTGCAAGCTTTAGCTTTTCAAATTGGCGGACAAGTGTCATATACTGAATTGGGCAAAATCTGTGGATTAGATAGCAAAACCATTGTGAAATACATTCTATTGTTAGAGCAAGCTTTTATTATTTTTAGATTGAACTCTTTTAGTCGCAATCAACGAAATGAATTGAAATTTAGTAAGAAAATTTATTTTTATGATAATGGAATTCGTAATGCGTTGATAGCAAACTTTAATCCTGTAAATTTGAGAGATGATCTTGGAGCTTTGTGGGAAAATTTTATGATTTCTGAAAGACAGAAAAAAAATCATTATTCTCATTCCTATGCCAATTCGTGGTTTTGGCGAACACAAACTCAAAAAGAAATTGATTATTTAGAAGAAAAAGATGGTGTTATAAATGCATTTGAGTTTAAATGGAATAAAAACAAAAAAACAAGAATGCCTTTGGACTTTATGAAATCATATCCAAATGCTATTTATTCCACAATTACACCAGAAAATTTTTATGAGTTTTTAAGTATGGAATAATCCACTTTCCGTAAATTTTATTAAATTCAAGGAATTTAATCCGTAAATTTGATTGAATTTGTGGAATTTTAACGTAACCCCGCTCGCTCGGATTTCCCCACACAACCCAGCTCGCTCGGATTTGTTTTTTGCTTTAATTTTTAGTAAAATTTACAGGAGGTAAAATAATAGGTCCTAATCCTGCTTTCATTGAAAGATTTGTAATATGTTCTCTTATGTATGGAAAGATTATGGCAGCACCATTGATTTTTCCAAATTTCTCATAATCTTTTAATTGGCTTTCTCCAATACATTCAAATATCCCTACCATCTTTACTAAAAATGAGAATTGTTCGGTATTATTATGTGTTTTTTTAACACTTACAGTTTCAGCAACAGATATAATATTGTTGTTAACGCTAACTTCTGTATCTATATTCAAATCTAAATTTGCATCTTCAAATTGTACATTATTTATGCGTTTAAACTTACTCTCAAGTAAAATTAGATTATTTATTCTAAATCCAGACTCCATTTTATTATTAGTCATATTATGCTGCTTTTAGTATTGTTAAAATCTGTGAAATGGGAATTTCAATGTTTTCGAATCCACTTTCTATTTTGTTTTCAAAAGAATTAATGTTGTCAAAAGAATTGATAGTAAATAGGTTTAGATTTGTAGAAAATGTGTTTTTAATTTTTTGGGAAGTGGCAACCCAAGAAAAAGGAGCATATTCTAATCCTTCTATCACTAATTCAGGGTTTTCTATTCCTACTAATGCGTCATCAGAAATAAAACAAATATTTTCTGTAGGAAATTGAGTTATAAATCTGTTGAAAAGGTCATTTTCCCAACATATATAATCGTTATCTAAGTGATAAACCTCGTTTGGTAATACTTCAACAACATGTACCAAAGCATTTTGGTCATATTCGTAACGAACACGTGTTTTAGAAAATTTTTTGATAAACACTTTTAATTCGTTGTATATAAAGTTTTTAGCTTCCATAATCAATATCGTTTTAAAATAGGTAATACTCTTTCAGAAAGAGCTATTGAATTTTGACTTTTTTTAATGTCAAAATTTGAGTCAGAATAATCAGCATCAGTTCTAAGTCTTTTGAGTTGCAGAAGATTATTTCTTAAATTACGTATATCATTAGCTGATAGTTTGTTTTGTAAATTACCAATATATTTAACCACTTCATTTAACAAGTATTCATGCGAACCATACCGTGATTGGCTTGTGTTGCTACGAAGTTCGTCTTCTGACTTTTTCATAGAATAAAGCCAAATATGTTTCATCAATTGATAGCAACTATAATATGCAGCATGAGCAACAGCAGGATAAAAATAATTATCCTGTAATAAAGATGCTGAGGCTTCAAGTAATTCTGATTTATTTTGTAGATGACTTTTGTGCATAATACTTTGTAGTGTATCAATGTTGCAAATATACAACTTTTTTGATAAAAATATACACTTTATTTGATTATTATTGTTTTTGTTTCATTTTTTAAAGATTTAATATTCCAATTTATTTTAATTCTCTCGCTTATATTTTCCGCACTACCCTGCTCGCTCGAAATTAAAAAATCTTTACACATTTTGTTGTTTATTTTATTTTTTATAAGTTTGTTTAAAAAATAAAATATGAATTCTTTTGGTAGAATTTTTAGAATTAGCATTTATGGCGAATCTCATGCAGGGGAACTGGGAGTTTTAATTGATGGTGTTCCTGCGGGAATTTTATTAAGTGAAAAAGATTTTGAACTTGCCATAGAAAGACGAAAACCTAATCAAGTTGGTGGCACTTCCCGCAAAGAAGATGATATTCCTTTGATTAAATCTGGTGTTTTTAATTCCCACACAACTGGTGCACCAATTTTAATTTCTTTTGAAAATAAAAATATTAAGTCTGAAGATTATAATTTCAACGGCTTTTATCGTCCCGGACATTCGGATTTTGTAGCAAATAAAAAATATAAATCATTTAACGATTTTAGAGGTTCTGGACATTTTTCGGGCAGAATGACTTTAGCTCTTGTTGCAGCTGGTGTTGTGGCTAACAAAATTTTGCCTGATATTAAAATTTCTGCATCTGTTATTTCTGTCGCTGGAAGTAAGGATTTTCAAACAAAAATTGATGAAGCAAAACAAAATGGCGATTCCTTAGGTGCTGTGGTTGAATGTAGAATAAATAATTTGCCTGTGGGTTATGGTGAACCTTTTTTCGATTCTTTAGAGTCTGTTTTGGCACATTTGATTTTTTCAATTCCAGGTGCTAAAGCTATTGAGTTTGGAAATGGAATTTTTGCAGGTTCGGCAAAAGGCTCTGAGTTTAATGATGTGTTTATAAATGAAAATGGCGAAGTGCCAGCATCTCAAAAGCTCAAGAGACTTTTAATTTTGAAACAAAAAAAATGGGCGAATTAAAAATTCAAGGACGACATGATGTTTGTTATGCTTTAAGAACGCCTGTAATTGTAGAGTCAGTTGCAGCAATTGTGTTAGCTGATTTTAAACTTATTTTATCTTCGCAAAAATTATGAAAAGTTTTTTGTTTGAAGTAGCCCAAAATATTATTAAGCAAAAAGATGATTTTCAAAATATTTGCATTGTCGTTCCAAACCGAAGAACAGAGCTGTTTTTAAAAAAAGAAATTGTAAATAGCCTGAACGAAACTTCTTGGCTTCCGCAAATTATTACAATAAAATCAATTTTTGAATCAAATTCCAATTTAATAGTTGAAGATGATTTGCTTTTAATAAGTAAACTTTTTACTGTATATAAAAACTGCACTGGCTCAAACGAAAATTTTGATAATTTTTACTACTGGGGACAAATAATTTTGAGCGACTTCGATGACGTTGATAAATATTTAGTTGATGCAGAAAAATTATTTGCGAGCATAAATGATATTCAAGAAATTGATGCGAAATTTAGCTCTTTCGATGAAAAAGAATTAGAAATTATAAAAAGATTTTGGACAAATATAGATATTGACAAGCCCAGTTCTCATAAGGCAGAATTTTTGTCATTATGGTCGAAAATGTACGATATTTATTCTGAATTTAGAAAAATATTATTCGAGCAAAGCGTTGCCTATCAAGGAATGGCTTACAGAGATTTAGTCGAAAATATTCACAATATAAATTTAGAAAAAGATAAATATTTTATTGTCGGTTTTAATGCTCTAAATAAATGCGAAATAGAAGTTTTTGAATTTTTGAAAACCAATCGAGAAACTGCATTTTTTTGGGATTATGACGATTATTACGTAAAAAATAACGAGCATGAAGCTGGACGATTTTTAAGAAATAATTTAAAAATATTTACAAATGATTTAAAATCGAACAATGATAAAATTGAAAATCAAAATCTTGATGTTGAGGTAATTAGCCTTCCTACTTCTGTAGCTCAAGTTAAGTTAATAGAAGAAATATTAACAGAATGGAAAACCCAACCTGATTTCGATATAGAAAAAGTAGCAATCGCTTTAGGAGATGAGAATTTGTTAATTCCACTTATGACTTCTATTCCCGATTTTGTTGGTGAATACAACATTACTATGGGTTTTCCTTTGAAAAATACAAAAGCCTTTAATTTTTTTAGCAATTTGCTTTCGCTACGTCAAAATTCAAGATTTTTAACCGACAGTTTAAAGTTTTATCATAAAGATATTGTAAGCATTTTAACACAAACTTATATCAGCGAATTTTTTTCTAAAGATGCTCAAGAAATTCTTGAATATATCAATAAGGAAAAATCAATTTATGTTGATTTAAGCAGTTTTACGCAAAATGAATTTCTTGCAAAATTGTTTGATGCTAATGTAAAAGATGTTCCCGAAATTTTAAATTGGCTGTCAGAAGTAATTGCAGATGTTTTGGACTTAGTTTCTAAAAAAGAAGATTTTATTTTTGAAACAGAGTTTTTGTTAAAACTTTCAAACTCAATAAATTTAGTTAGCGATTGTTTTGTTGATGGAAAAATTATAATTGAAAGAAAGGAAATTTTATTTAAAATTCTTTTAAATGCTGTTAAGTCTGTGAGCTTAGCATTTGAGGGTGAGCCACTTAAAGGAATGCAGGTTTTAGGTTTTTTGGAAACTCGAAATTTAGATTTTGACAGAGTAATTATGCTTTCGCTAAACGAAGGTGTTTTTCCCAAAAAATCAGCTGCTCAAACTTTAATTCCTTATAATTTGCGAAAATTTTACGAACTTCCTTCAATAGAGTTTCAGGATAGTATTTTTGCTTATTATTTTTATCGTTTATTGCAAAGAGCTAAAGATGTGAAAATTCTTTATGCTGCACAAGGCGATGAAAAAATTAGTGGAGAAGTTTCAAGATTTGTTACTCAAATCAAGTATGAAGCTGATTTTGATATAAAATTTATTAATAAAGCCTACAAGATAAGTCTATCTAACGAAAATGTTTTAAATGTAAACAAAACTCCTGAAGTTATTGAGAAAATTCAAACTCATTTGCAAAATGGAATAAGTCCTTCTGCTATAAATTCTTATTTAAGTTGTGAGTTTAAATATTTTTTAAGGTATGTAAAGGGTTTGAAGGAAGTTGATGAAATTGAAGAAAAAGAAGATGCTGCACTTTTCGGTTCTTTGTTTCATGAAATAATGAAGCTTTTGTATGAACCATATAAAAATCAAGTTTTAAATAAAGAATTATTTAAGCAAATACGAGCAGATAAAAATATAAACAAGTGTAAAATTGAAGCAATAAAAAAGGTTTTTAAAGTAAAATCAGAGGTTCAAATTGCGGAGACAGAAAAAAAATTAATTGTAGATGTGGTTGAAAAATATGTTAAACGCATGTTGGATTTTGATAGCCAAAGTCCTGAGTTTAGCATTGTTGATTTAGAAGCAGAATATTCTCGAGATATTAAACTTGCAAATGATTTTAGCGTAAAAATTAAAGGGAATATCGATAGAATTGATAGACAAGGAAAAACGCTTAGAGTTATAGATTATAAAACAGGAAAAGTTAAAAATTCTTTTTCTGAAATTTCGGAATTGTTTGAGCAAGATAGAACATATGAGCTAGATATAATTATGCAGTTGTTTTTATATACTTATATTCTTCGTGAAAAATATGATTATGTTTGTCCTAGTGTGTTTAGTCTCAATGAGTTAAATAAAGATTATGATGGTAGTATAAGCATGAAGCGAGAAAAGTTAACTGATTTTTCAGATGATTTATTACAAGCATTTGAAGAAAATTTAATTTCTTTGTTTGAGAGCATGCTTGAGCCAAATACAATATTTTCGCAAACTACAGATTCCGACAACTGCAAATTTTGTCCTTATAAAGGAATTTGTAACAAATAAAATTTCTTTGTTTGTATAATTTTTGTATTCATAAGTCTTTGATTAGTTGTGTTTTATTGTGTCGCCCTTGCGGGCGAGTGGGTGTGGGGGTGTGATCACATGTCGTCCTTGCGGGCGAGGTGTTTACACTCGTTCTGTAGTAGTGGATTTTCACAATGTGCATTGCTCGTTCAACTTACGTGAAGTTCGTCTTAATTAACAGCACAAGACTGTCGAAAGTTTGTTCCGCTCTCCGCTCGCTCTGATTTGTAATCTGAGTGTAACATTACCAAGCACTCGGATTGCAAATCCGAGCGAGCGTCAGGAGTGTTGGAGCGAGCGTCAGGAGTGTTGGAGCGAGCAATAGTGGTGCTAGGAGCGAGCTGGTGGGGTTGTCCGTGAGGACAAAACAAGACTTTCAAGGGCTTGTCCGTAGGACAACATGTGATTAAGACGGTGTCTCATAAGTGTCAAACTGCTTCGTTGCTTTCAATATTCGGACTCAGTCACGTACCTCTGTACGCTCCTTCGTCCTCAATTTCAGCGCCTTGCATTTTAACACTTTTGAAACACCTTGAAAGGTTGTCGGTTCAACACTTGTTTTGAGACAACCTCTAGTTTAACCCTCAAAAGCCTTGCCCGTAGGGCAACACAATAAGTTCTGTATGAAATTAATCTCAATTGTTTTTTTATTAAAACATCTGTTTTTTACAAAATAAATAGTATTAAAAAGTTAGCACAGTTGTTTGTATAATTTTTGTGTTTGTAAGTCTTTGATTATTTGTGTTTTGTAAAATATATTCACTTTGTTAGACGAGATTTTTAAAAATGTATTATCTTGCATAATCTTTTAACTATAAACTTAAACTAATGAAATTCAAAACTACTATTTTACTATTTGCTATTGTGTTAGCACTATTTTCATGTTCGCAGTCAACAAAAAAAAATGAAGCTGAGGAAGAAATTAAGCCTTGTGATTACGAGAATGATATCGAATTGACAATTACTGATTATTATTATTCTATGTCGGATACTTTAGTTGTTGAAAACTATAAGTTTGAGGTAAAACAATCTGAAATGGAATGGATAAATGATACAACTATCAGTTTGAAATTAAAGAATTATTCTGAAGAGGAATTTAATGGGCGACTTGCTGAAAATCAATACGATATACTTATTGGCATAAATGCTAGACAAGGTAAAAAAATTAGCGATGTTTATTATGCTTATTTAGATTATCAATCTGGCTTGTGGTGTCAGGTAAATATTGTTACATGTTTTGGCGAAGTTTATTTTAATTGGTTGTCTGGAATGCCTGCTCAAGGAGGTATTACTATTGATTATGTTGACAAAGATAATATTTGCGGAGTGTTTAATTTGAATGTAGAAAATTTAGATTCGCCACTTATTGGAATAGTTAAGCTAAACGGGAAATTTACTCACACAAAGGATTAATCAAATACAATATAATCGCCTATTTCGATATTATATTTGTCGCAAAGCCCGGCATTTATTTCAATTACATATTTAGCAGGCTCTTTAGAAGGTAGCGATGTCTCGTCTTTAGGTTTTGTGTTTTTATAAATATCAACAATTTCCATTTTTGAGTTTACATAAAGTATATCTAAAGGAATTAAAGTGTTTCTCATGTAAAAAGCTTGAATTTCATCTTTTGGAAATAAGAAAAACATTCCTTGATTTTCGAGCATTTCTTTCCTAAACATTAAACCTCTAGCTCTTGACTCATCAGTGCTTGCTACTTCTGTTTCTATATGAAATAATTCTTCTTGAGTATTGCTGTCATAAAATCTTAAATCTCCGTCTTTTCTAAATTGTGGAGGATTTTCAAAATTATAATCTTGAAATTTTAATTCTCCAGTGTTTTTTGCCATTCCATCGGGTCTTTTTGGCTTATCATTAGAACCACATGCAACTAAAAGTGTGCAGATTATTGAAAAATATATTAATTTTCTTTTCATAGAAGTTTTATTTTAGTGCAAATATAATTGTTTTTCTTGAAAGATTATCCGTTTTGAATATTGTTAAGTTTATAATACATTCCTTTTTTTGCAATAAGTTCTTCGTGTTTTCCTGTTTCTACAATTTGTCCTTCGTGAAGAACGCAAATTAAATCAGCACGTTTTATTGTGGACAATCTGTGGGCAATAACTATTGAAGTTCTATTTTGCATTAAATTATCCAAAGCTTCTTGCACCAAATTTTCCGATTCTGTGTCTAAAGCAGATGTAGCTTCGTCTAAAATTAAAATAGGAGGATTTTTTAAAACTGCTCTCGCAATACTCAATCTTTGACGTTGACCACCAGATAGTTTGCAACCACCATCGCCTATATTTGTATCATATTGATTTTCGCTTTCTAAAATAAAATCATGAGCATTTGCTACTTTGGCGGCTTCTTCTATATTTTTTTGTGATACATTTTGTTTTCCAAAAGCAATATTATTTGCAATACTATCATTAAAAAGTATTGGAGTCTGGTGTACATAGCCTATTAGTTCTCGCAAATTTGAAAGTTTATAATCTTTAATATTAATTCCGTCTATTAAAATTTCGCCTTCTAAAATATCATAAAATCTTGGAATTAAATCAACCATTGTCGATTTTCCAGAACCGCTTTGACCAACTATTGCAACGGTTTGTCCTTTCTGTATTTTTAAATTTATATTTTTAAGAACAGGAATATCTTCGGTGTATGCGAAGTTTACATTTTTAAATTCTATACTGTTTTTAAATTCGGTAATTTCTGTAGCACCTTGTTTTTCAACTATAGGATTTGTTTGGTCTAAAATATCATTAACTCTATCAACAGAAGCCATGGCTTTTTTAATATTAAACCACGAAGATGACAAGGTTTTAGCAGGCGAAATTATTTGACTAAAAATAACTAAATAACCAATTAATGCAGCAGGCGAGAGCAATGCATTGTCGCCTAAAATTAATGTTCCGCCATACCACATTATAACAACCACAGCAATAGTAGCTAAAAATTCACTTAATGGACTTGCTAAAAATCTTTTTCTATTCACAAAGTTCATCAAGCCAGTGTAGTCTTTATTTGTGTCTTTAAATTTGTCGGAAATATGTTTCTCTGCATTAAAAGCTTTGATAATTCTCAAGCCACCAATCATTTCTTCGATTTGAGCCATCAAACTTCCCATTTGTTGTTGCCCTGTCATTGAAACTTTTCGTAAGCTACGTCCTGTTCGTCCAATAATTAGACCAACAATAGGAAGTAAAATAAACACAAAGCTTGTCATTTGCCAACTAATGATAAACATTGTGCCAAGATAGATTAAGATTTTAATTGGGTCTCTGAAAATCATTTCTAAAGAGCTCATTATTCCCCATTCAATTTCTTGCACATCGTTTGTCATTCTAGCAATAATATTTCCCTTTTTTTCTTCTGAAAAATATCCTATTGGTAAACTTATAACTTTGTCGAATAGCTGATTGCGAATGTCTTTTACAACTCCATTGCGAAGTGGAACCATAAAGTGATTTGCCAAATAAAAGCATAGAGTTTTAAAAAAAGTAGCAATAATAACTAATACACCCATGCTTATCAGAGCTTTTATTTCGCCATGTTCAATAATAATATTGCTTAACCAATAATTGAAGTTATGTTGTAAACTAGAAACGCTAGTAATGTCTAATGCAGGTTTTTCAGTAACTAATGCTTGAGTTTTGAACAAAATTCCTAAAAAAGGAATTACAATAGCAAATGAAAAAACAGAGAATATTGTTGAAAGAACATTGAAAAAAATGTTTAAAATAGCCTGTACCTTATACGGGAAAATGTATTTTATTATTTTATAAAAATCTTTCATTATTTTTTATATACCTGTATAATTATAAGGTGTTATTTTTCTCAATTGTTCTTTAATTTCTTCTTTTATATCTAAGTTGTTTATAAAATCAATGAAAGTTTGCTGAGTAATTTTAGTGTTTGTTCTGGTAAGTTCTTTGAGGGCTTCGTAAGGATTTGGATAATTTTCTTTTCTAAGCACAGTTTGTATAGCTTCAGCAATTACTATCCAATTATTTTCTAAATCTTTATTAATTTGTTCTTGATTTAGCAGAAGTTTTCCAATTCCTTTTTTTATTGATTCAAAAGCTATTATAGTATGTCCGAAAGGCATTCCAATATTTCGCAAAACTGTTGAGTCGGTTAGGTCACGTTGCAAGCGGCTGATAGGAAGTTTTTCAGCTAAATGATGAGCTATTGCATTTGCTATTCCAAGATTTCCTTCTGCATTTTCAAAATCTATAGGATTTACTTTATGTGGCATTGCACTAGAACCAACTTCACCAGCTTTAATTTTTTGCTTAAAGTAATCCATAGAAATATATGTCCACATATCGCGACAGAAGTCAATTAATATTGTATTTATTCTTCCAATACATTGAAGTAAAGCTGCTAGGTTGTCGTAATGCTCGATTTGTGTTGTTGGAAAACTTCTATGCAAACCTAAGTAATTATTTACAAAATGGAATCCAAACTCGTTCCAATCAATATTTGGATAGCTCACAAGATGTGCGTTGAAATTTCCTGTAGCACCACCAAATTTTGAACTAAAAGGAATTTGTTCCATTTGGGTTAGTTGCTCTTTTAATCTAGTTGAAAAAACTTGGATTTCTTTTCCTAATCGAGTAGGAGAGGCTGGCTGTCCATGTGTTCTTGCCAAGATTGTAACATCTTTCCATTCATCAGTTAAATCGTCTAATAATTTTATAATATTTAATAGAGAAGGCGAATAAACTTCGTTCATGCAATCTTTAACACTTAAAGGAACAGCAGTATTGTTTATATCTTGTGAAGTTAAGCCAAAATGAATAAATTCTTTGTATTGATTTAGCTGTAAACTATCAAATTTTTCTTTTAAAAAATACTCTACAGCTTTGACATCGTGGTTAGTAGTTTTTTCAATCTCTTTAACTCTTTGTGCATCTTCAATGGAAAAATTGTTGTAAATTTCTCTTAGTTTTTCAAACTTTGGTCTAAAAAAATCTTTTAGTTCATCTAATGGAATTTCGCAAAGAGCAATAAAATATTCAACTTCAACTTCTATTCTATATTTTATTAAAGCAAACTCAGAAAAATAATCTCTAAGAATTTCAGTTTTAGCTTTATATCTTCCGTCAACTGGACTAAGAGCGTTTAAACTTTCTTTATTCATTTTAATATTAATTTTATAAAATTAGGCGGTGTCTCATAAGTGTCAAACTGCTTTACTTCAACTTCGTTCAGCAACCACGTTGCTTTCAATATTCGGACTCAGTCACGTACACTTCGGCTTTGCTCAGTGCATCGCTTCTGGTACGCTCCTTCGTCCTCAATTTCAGACGCCTTGCATTTTAACACTTCTGAAACACCTTGAAAATTCATTGTTTTAAAATATGTTTTGAGACAGCCTCATTTCGAAACTATTGTCTAAAATACTCTGGGTAATAAGTTTGGTACTTTTGCATAAAGTCTGTTAAACTAACTTCAAGTTCACTTAATAACTCATCTCTTTTATTACGTTGTGCCACTCGCCATACTCTGTTAAGAGTTTCCATTGAGACTTGAATTTCAAATAAGCACGAATTTCTTTTGTTATTGTCTAATCCAAAGAAAAAGTTTAACTCTTGCGAAGAAATTTCAATAATTTCTTTTAAAAACTTATCTCCTCTTTCGTTTTCACCAATAGAATAATAAGCATTTGCGAAATCTACGTCGTACAAATTAGGTCTAAAAATACTTGTTGGCATTATTTCTTCGCATTTAGCTAGTAAATTTTTTGCTTTAACAGTATCGCCAACTTTTGCAAATTCTAATACTAAGCTTGAAAAGTTCTCTCTAATTCTAACAACAGTAGTAGTCCTGTTTATTGTATGGTCAATATAGATATTTGGGTCATTCATATTTCCCCATCTATATTTATTCATTAAGTTGTCATACATTATGTCTTTATCAATTCTTCCTCTTGGACTTGATTTGATAGGCACTAATCTAAATGCAAAACCTTCATTTTGGAAATAATTATCAAGTCCAACAGCATTAGAGCTACCTATAGATGTGAAATATATAGGTCTATCCCAATCGTTAGTACGTAAAAAGTCTAATGTCATCATTTCGTTTTTGACAAGATATCTTCTGTTCAAATCAGCGTCTATTCTTGTGCTTATTAAACCAGCATCTTCGGGTTTTACAGTTTTATTATCAACAACTTTCGCACTGTCAACTATCATATAATATTTATTGCTAGGGTAAATATAATATGTATCATCATTATATTTGTATGTGGCAACATTATCATTAGCGATGAAGTTTAGTAAGCTATCAAGAGAAATAGGTACTTCATCTTTACGAATGTCTCTATATGCATATTGAACTACATCTCTAACAGAAGGTTCATATTTTGGTCTTTCAAAAGTTAGTGGCATAGGTGCTGCATCGTAACTAGCTGCTTTCATTTGATCTATATACCAATCTGATGCGAAATATGGCAAACAACAGACTTTAACATCTGGTCTAACTCCTTCTACTTCTTGAGAATACCAAATTGGGAAAGTGTCATTGTCTCCAAAAGTGAATAGTATAGAGTTAGGTGCGCAAGAAATCAAATAGTTATATGCAAAATCTCTTGCAATATATCTGTTGCTTCTGTCGTGGTCGTCCCAATTTTCTTTAGCCATTATATAAGGAACAGGTAGAGTAATTAAAGTGGCTACAGAGCCTGCAACAACTCCAGGACTAACTTTTTTTAATAGTTCATAAATTCCTAAAACTCCAAGTCCAACCCAAATGGCAAAAGCATAAAACGAACCAGCATAAGCATAATCTCGTTCACGCGGCTGTTCTGGAGTTTGGTTTAGGTAAACTACAATAGCTATTCCTGTTAAAATAAACAATAAAGTAACTATCCACCAGTCTTTTATGTGTTTAAAGAGTTGATAGCCTAAACCAATTAATCCTAAAAGTAGTGGAAGCATATAATATTTATTATTTGCTTTGTTTTCTTTTAGATAGTCGGGCAATTTATCTTGATCGCCGAGCCTATTATTATCTATAAACTTAATTCCAGAAATCCAGTTCCCATGAATTACGTTTCCATGTCCTTGAATGTCGTTTTGTCTTCCTGCAAAATTCCACATAAAATATCGCCAATACATCCAATTTATTTGATAATTTACAAAGAATTTTATGTTATTTAAGAATGTTGGTCTTCGTTGAGTGTTTTTTATTCCTCCAAATTCTTTGTAATATTCAATATGTTTTGGTTCAGGACTATACATTCTTGGGAAAACAGTACAATCGCTTTTTTTGTAAGTAGGTTTTTGTTTGTAACTAACAATTTGATATTCACCATTACGTTTTACATAAACTGGTGTAGTTTTTTCATATTTTTCGAATCTAGCATTGTAATTGTAATATTCACCATACATTAGTGGACGGTCACCATATTGTTCGCGATTTAGATAATATAGCAAGTTAAAAACATCATCAGGACTGTTTTGATCCATTGGCGGATTTGCATTTGAGCGAATTACAATAATAGCATAGCTAGAATAACCAATCATAACCATAGTAAAAGACAACATGATTAAGTTGAGAATTTCACGTTTTCTTGATGCTAAATATACAATTCCTGCTATGCAGGCTCCAAGTATTAAGATGTTAAGTATAGTGCTGTCGGATATAAATGGTGCTCCTATTAAAATAATAGCTAAACTAGGAAAAATATAATTTAAAGTTTTATTCTTTGAGTATTGTGACGTGTAAATACTTATTCCCAAACTTGCAAAAGCTAAAATAGCCCAAATAATTAAGCCTGTATTATATCCAAATCCTAAACTATTTACAAAAAACAATTCAAATTTTGAAGCTACAATTGCAACTCCAGGGATTATTCCCCACATTAACATTGCAATTATAAAAAGTGAAATTACTGTGGTTATTATAAATCCAAGAGTAGATGGTTTGAATTTTTTATAGTAATAAACAAAAGCAATTGCAGGAAGAGTTAGAAGGTTTAATAAGTGAACGCCAATCGACATTCCCACTAAAAGTGCAATTAATACTATCCATCTATTTTCTTTTATGGGGTCTTTTTCGTCGCTCCATTTTAAAATTGCCCAAAACACTATAGCAGTAAAGAAAGATGAGAAACCGTAAACTTCAGCTTCAACTGCCGAAAACCAGAAAGTATCTGAAAAAGTATATACTAAAGCACCTAATAGACCAGCTCCAAGAATGGCGATAGTTTTTCCAACTGTATAATCTTCATTAGGAGCAATCATTCTTTTTGCAAAATAAACTATAGACCAAAATAAGAACATTATTGTAAATGCAGAAACTATTGCAGTAAATGAGTTGACCATAAGAGCAACTTTATCGGGTCCGCTGGCTAACATTGCAAAAGCTCTCGCAATTAACATAAAAAATGGTGCTCCAGGAGGGTGTCCTACTTGTAGTTTATTAGATGAAGAAATAAATTCACCACAATCCCAAAAGCTAACTGTAGGCTCAATAGTTAATAAATATACTGTTGCAGCAACTAGGAAAGTGAACCAGCCGACTGCATAATCTAGTCGTTTAAATAATTTTTCAGTCATAGTTTATATTTATTTTATGAATTAAAAATAAAAGCGTAAAAATAGTAATTTTATTATAATTGAGAAGTTTATTTTGTTAAAATTATTAAAAAGCTTAATGATACATTTATTTTATAAGATAAACTTTTTTGCATATGGGAAAAGTTTCTTTTATAATGTAAACTTATTTGGAAATAATAATATGTGTTTTTATAGATTTGCTTTTTCTAATATTTTAAAAGTATTTTTATTTTTACATTTCAAAATATTCCCATTTTTTAGTTTGCGTAACTTTACTTTTTCATCAAAATAAATTATTTTGTCATGCTTCATATTTTTAACTATTGTAATTTCATTTATGTTATTTGGAATTTTTATTTCATACTCATTGTTATCTGACATAAATTTAATACGTATAGTAATAAAGTTTAAGCTGTCGTATGGAAATTCAATATCCCATAGTGGGTGGCTAGCAATGTTTGGACGGTAATTAGTTTTGTTATTTAAAGAGTCAAATATTGTTATCTTTGGATAAGGAATTATAGGCTCTCCCCAACGATTTTTCATTTTGAGATAAATTTTGTCAGGATGTTGTTCATTATATGTATAAATTATTGTGTCTTTTAAAGGGGGTGGAGCATAATCAAGTATAAGAAACTGCTTGGTTTCTACAAAACTTCCTCCACCTGCATATTGATTTTGATAGTCTGGTATGTAATATTGTGTAAATCTGCCTTCAATTTCACTACTGTCTTTTTTTATAAATGTGAAATAATTATTATATAGTGAATCACTTCTTTCTGTATATTTAATAAGATATGGATTTGTTGATTGCTTTGGTTTATATGGCTTCATATACATTATTTCGGTAATTAAATATACTGGAGTTTTATGTCTAAAAAATAACAGGTCTTTTGTGCTTTTTCCATTAAAGTTAAAAATGTCCCATTTATATGCTCCCAAATAAATGTATTTAAATTCAACATCTAAAATATAAAAATGAACTTTATCACAATTACAATAGTTTTTAAAGATATTTCCAACAGTTAACTCGTATGATTCAAAAACAGGTGAGTCGTGTGTTATTTCTCTTTTATGAATCGATGGTAACTCAAAAGAATCCCAATTATTTTCTATAACAAAGTCTTTGTCAAGACGCAAACCACTATAATAAGTTTTTGAAATAAATAGGCACTTTTTGCTATAAGGTAAGTAGTTAAAATGTTCATCTATTGGAAGCCAAAAAGTTTCAAAACCACCATGAAACCAAAAATCATAACATACAAGTTCTTCGAACCTAAAACGTTGTATGTCGATTAAAAATATTGGTGTGAAAATTTTACCTTTAAAAATTAAAGTGTCTTGAGATTTTATTAAAGTACTGAAAAAGATAAAAACACATATAAAAAATAATTTTTTCATAAAATAGTCATGTTTTTTCTGTTAAATGTATCGTTTATAATTTGTATGGTATTGTCGAGTAAAGTAGGATAAATTTTTTTGTTTTCATTGCTTTGTAAGCCTACTTGATTATATTCATATGTTCCATCATTAGCACCTTCTGCTAATTCTTTAGTTGTGTATTTATGTACAAAGGAGCTAGCAAGATTATGACCAACCTCGTGAACTAAAACTTCAGTTGGAGTCATTCCTCCAAAATAAAACTTTTTATTTATTGAACTTTTTCCAAAAAGTAAGTGGTTTAAAATTATAATATTTTGTTTTATATCCACATTGTTTCCTTCTGGTGTGGCACCTATTATGGAGGTAGCTGCTATTTGTGCTTTGAGTTTTTTAAATCTTTTAATAGAATCTGTTATAAGATGTTCGATAAATATAGGTAATTTTTCATTGATATACTGATCCAATTCTTCTATTTCTTTCCAAGGTTTAGAATTATCATCTAACTTGTCTAAATATAGTGAGGATCCTATTGAACTTAAAAATAATATAAATTCTTGGTTTGAAAAAATGAATTTATTATCAAGAAATCCACGGCTTTTTGTAGATATAAATAAATTACTATTAGAATATTTAGCAGTATTATCTGCAATTATATTTTTTAAAAAAAACATGTAAATTTCCGCCCTTAATGGTAGAATAGATTCCTTTTTTGTTAGAATAAATATTGTGTGTATATCTTCTTCGTTATAGTAATCTTTTTCTTCTTTTATTTCATTTTTTATGTCATCTAAGGTTAAAGTATTATTGTAATGATACCAATTTTCAACAGCTTTATCAAAGGGTAGCAGTGATATTAACCCTCTAGAGTGGGGACATTTTATCAACCATTTAATTCCTTCCCATAAATTAAGGTTTGATGTTGTGTCAAGGTTAAATTGATATTCAATTTGCACCTTGTAGTAATTATTAAAAATTGGTTTTCTTGTAGTTTTATCTAACTTTTTACTCAGACGCTCCTCTTCTTTTGTTAGTAAAATAGCAATAGATTCATTAGTTGGCAGAGACTTTACTTTTAGAAAGTTATTATATTCACCAGGTGCATTGCCTAGTCTAAATAATTTTGAAAACTCTTCTGAATTAATAATTGAGATGTTATCAACAGCTCCTTCTCCTAAAGTAATAATTCTATAATCCATGGAGATTACGATTTTGGCAGAACCCGGTAAATCGTTGCTTGGCTGTATGATGTTTGATAGTGTTATTCTACTTTTACATAATCCTTTTTCTGTACTTATTGGATTTAGCCAACCATAACTTACAGGTTGTGTTAATAAAGCTACACTATCCTTACAGGCAGGTATGTATCCTCTAGAAGTTAAATAATATGGTGCAATAGTATTTTGATTAATCTTTTTGTAGATAAAATATGAGTTTTCATCAGGGATAATTAAAGATTCCTTCCTCTTTATAATGGGAGTATGATTGTAATTTAAAACAACGATTTTATTGCCTGAAATTTCGATGATAATTGACTCACCCTCTAATGTCGTTTTGTTCGATTTGTTTTCGTATGGACTTGAAGATGAAAAAGTTTTTAACTCAATACCAAATAATGCACGCCAACTAATGATATGGGTACATTGCTCATTATATGTAGGTTCTATTCCTTTTAACGATATATGGTTGTTATTAAATAAGGAAGGAAAATCTTTTGGAAACGCACTGTTGTTTTTACTTACATTTGATAATTTTGAATTAAATTCGTTGATTGCTTTATAGAGATATTTTTTTGCTTCTTGTTCTGTTTGAGGTGTCGCTGATATTGGATAATATTTTGGATTAACGTTATATGAAAAGTGACCGTTTATATGGTTGCTTATAAAAGATGATTGTTCATTAGAACCCAGTTTAATTCCAAAACAAATTTCAGGTATCCATTTACTATAAGCGTAGAATTTATTAGGACTTATAGTTTGATAAATATTTATATAACTTGGCTTATTCATTATAGTTTAATATTTTTAACTACCGCAACCTGGCAAATTTTCTGGAATTTTATCTGTTAGCATAACAAGATTTGTTGGAATTCTAGTTTCCCAAGGTTCTCCTATAGGAATGCCATCAGTATTGTTATTTGATTGTGTAATCTCATCAACAATAGATAAATACAATTCGTCATTTAATGCAGGAAGAGCCTCGCCAAGCCATATTTCGCCAGAATTTAAGTAATGCAATATTGCTTCTGTAAATTTAGGATTAACAGGAACGACAACTCTTGCATACCCAGCTTTTAAGAACTCTGAAAAAGAATGATCTGTATCACTTAGTTGGCGAATTGTTGACCATCTTTCTCTTTTACCCCAAAAATAAGGGTAAAATAAGTAAGTCATATTTTCCCATTCTATTGATTGTTCAAAGAACTTAACAAAATTTCCTTCATTGATTGCTTCATTAAAATTTATTTCTGGATGTCCATCTATTGCTCTATGCATTGCATTAAAACCCTCGAATCGTTGAAGTGTAAGTAGCTCAATTGCCCATTTTTTTAATTCTGTTTTCTCAACTTTTCTATTTTCTGCAGGATTTTGTCCAGAGATTGAAATTGATGTTTCTAAACTAGCAACTTGATTGTCATATTCTGACTTCATGGTATTGTAGGCATTTATGATAGTTCCATATGCTTCTTTTTGCCATTTTTCATATCCATTTGACGAAAGTTGACATATTACTTCAACGTTAATTGCATATTCATCAAAATTACCTCTTATTGAGAATGGTACTATATCTGTTTCATTATTAAGTATAATTTTTCTTCCATGACCATTAGAATATGTATGTATAAAATGCCTGCCTATATATCCTTGAATATACCTATTGCTTCCACTAGAAAAAGCAATTCTTACTTCGGCAATTTTTGCTTCGTATCCAGCAGGGACAGTTAAATCATTAAATTCTTTGCTGTGCCATAATTTTCCTCCTGGAGTATAGTCTAACGCATAAGATTTTGCTATAATTACGAATTCTGTAGGAGGAATGGGAATATCATGAGCATTATATAAAGTAGCCCATAAATGGTAATTAGATCTGTCAATGTCTTTAAATGATTTAAGCGGATTTATAAGACCTTCATTTGAGTGTGTTTTAGGGTCGATAGGTTTTGCTATAGTTACACCTTCTTTTTTAGAGAAAGCATTACTATATATATGATAAGCAGCTGGCTCAGGTATTAGAAATTCAAGCATAAGTCTTTTCCCCAAATTATAAATCTGATTTTTATATACTTTATCTACCCAATAATAAAAGCATATTCATCTGTTGAATTGTCAATTTTATGAAGATTTATAACTTCTACTTCGTTTATATTTTTAACAGCTCTTTTTTCTAGCACTCTTTCTTCTATCCTATGCATTGCTTGCTGAGTTACTTCTTTTGCATTGCTTACTGCCGTAGAGGTTGCTTCGGCAGATGATGAAGCTGTAGCATATCCAACGTTAGCGGTTAGTTTTACAGGACCATAACCCACACTTAACGATAGACCTGCTTCTAATTGGGTTGATTGCGAAATCATAGAATTAATTTCTTTGGACATTTCAAATCTATCAGCAGTTCTAAAATTGGTTTCAGTTTCTTCTGATGTTTCTGTTTCTATATAATAACTGTCTTCTCGTATTTTTAAATTTCTATGTGTTTTTTCTTTTGATTCTCCTTTTAAAATATTTTCTATTTCAGCAATTTCATCAGCTTCGTATCTTAGTAATTCTTGTTTAATTATATTGTAGTTACCCATACCAAGAATTTGAACATATGTTTTATCTGGTGTTTCTGAAATAAGTTTTTTTAATAGTTCGCAATGACTTAGAATTTCTTGATTATTACACAAAACGTCTTCATAAACAGAATTGTTCACAGAGATAAGTGTAGTGCCGATTAATATTTGCTGATCAGGTTTTATATATTGTGCCATTTCTGAACTTATTTCTGAAACTTGTGCATCAATAGATGAAATAGTGTGATCAACGTTTATGTTTGTATCTGTGTAACCTAAATTTTTTAATAAATCTAAAGTCTCTTTAGGAAGTAGATTGTAATAGTCTGGCATTAATTCTTCACTATTTTTCTCTTTTGAATATGCCTCAAATTCTTGGTCTAAATTAATAGAAATATCATGTTTCAAAACATTGTCTCTTAGTTTATCTTCGTTTATACTTGCTTGCAAAAAATTTTGATATTCCTCTTTAGTTGCTTTTGTAAATTGTAATTTTTGGTTTTGAAATTTAAATGCCTTTAAAATTTCTTTTCTTGCCAAATTTAGAGTATTTAAATTGTGCTGTAGTTCATTTAATCTTGATGCTGTAGGGGGATTAGGGGTAGGAACTTCAGGAACTTTAATCTCTTTTTTAGGTAATGGAAAAATAGATGAAGGATAAGCTAAATATGATTTATTCCAAAATGTAAGTATCTTCTCAGGAGTATTAAGAAGTCCAGTTTGAATTCTTTTCAACAAGCTTATGATTTTTACAGAATTTGTTAGATCATTAGCAATGGAAGTTTTGTCATTTAGAATAAACGAGGCTATTGAATTGTCCCAAAAACTTAGTTCATTGGAAATAGCATTGAAAATGTTAGAATCTAAATTTAGAAAGTATTCAGTGTCTTTATTGTTTAGAGCTTCAAGAATAATATCGTATTGAGGAAATAGTGTTAATAATTCGCTTTTCTTTAGTATAGAATCAGCATTTTGATCCTTATACGTTTTTGCAACTGTTATGAAACTATCCAAAAAATCGCCATTTTCTTTAAGGTCAATAAGGCTTGACATAAATTGACTAGGAGTTGAAGAATAAGTAATAACATTGTTTGTTGTAATATCATTTGATATTTTACTAACGTTACTTACAATAAGATGTGGATAAAACATGTGTTGTGCTTTCATTATAAAATTATTTTAAAATTTTTATATAATAAAGAAACGGTAAATTTCAATTTTTATTGTGTAATTGCAATTCTAAATATTATTAATATTTAATAGTTTATTTGCTTTTATAAATTTTTATTAACATTGACAATTTATGTTTTACTAATTATTTAATTTTTAATAAATAACACGGTATGAGTGTAAATTAATCTCTTTTTTATTGTTTCGTTCCAGTGCCTCTATTTTCGTAAATGTCGCCTGAAGTTTTATAGGTAATCACATTATTGTTAAAGTTACCACTACCTGTAATATAATACGGTCCATCTACTTGTTGCGATGGTATGGAAAAGTTACTTCCTGCCATTATGGCAAAGAATGATTTTCCTCTATTTAAAAGATTGTTTAAGTATATAGTGTCGCTTTTTGTATTACCTGTTGTAATTTGGAGAGTATAAGAAGTTTCTCCACTATACTCACCCATCATCCATGTGCTATCTGTAACCCAATAGCTTCCTAAATAAGCTTCTCTTGGATCTGTGTTCGGATTTGGGTCAGGATTTGGGTCAGGATTTGGGTCAGGATTTGGGTCAGGATTTGGGTCAGGATTTGGGTCAACTTGTGGATATGTGCATGAACCATCATCTTTTTCTGCTTCAGAGTCGTAATTAGTCGCAAAAGGATCTGTACAGCCTTCTTTTTTACAACCTATATTAACTGTTAAAAATGCAACAATTATTGCTAAAATTAAAAATCGTGCTTTCATATTTTTTATTAATTTAATACTTAAAAATAATTTAAAATTTAATGCAAATATACATTTTTTTATTTACATCATATGAATTTGTAGTTTTTTCATGTATTTTGTTTTAATGTAAATAAAATAAAAAAGGGTAAGCTACTTATATCGCACCGCTACAACCGCCTACTCTTTGCAGCTACAGGCAAAGTGAACCAGCCGACTGCATAATCTAGTCGTTTAAATAATTTTTCAGTCATAGTTTATATTTATTTTATGAATTAAAAATAAAAGCGTAAAAATAGTAATTTTATTATAATTGAGAAGTTTATTT
>Ga0255347_1001816_pt1 | contig 32283 bp, 36 predicted proteins | sample wastewater_treat_2_FD_192479 | JGI IMG/M metagenome (GOLD analysis project Ga0255347, IMG submission 192479) | Wastewater microbial communities from Lulu Island WWTP, Vancouver, Canada - plant24 | ecosystem: Engineered > WWTP > Wastewater > Unclassified | place: Canada: Vancouver, British... | reverse complement strand
TACTCTGCCAGAATCGCCTTAACGTATCCTGCGGCCACCGTTGCAGAGGTGGAATCGGATCCATCGACAATCAGCTGTATTGAAGTATTCCGGCCTGACTTAAGCATGCTGCCCCACCCTTTCGGGATAACAATAGCCATTACGGCATCGCCGTTGTTAATCACACGGTCGAGTTCCCTGTAGTTGACCACACTCCCTTCTATGTCAAGGTATTCGGTATGGGAAAACTTCTCCAGCAGCATGCGCGATTCATGGCTCATGTCCTGGTCATAGATAGCCGTTTTGACGTGCCGCACGTCAACCGTGAGGGCATAGCCGAAGAGCATCAGCAGAAAAACCGGCGCGAAAAGCGAGAGTATAAGGCTCCTGGCGTCCCTTTTGATCTGAATCCATTCCTTCCATGATATCGCGTTTATCCGCTGCAGCGATCCGGCCAGTTTCATTATTCCCTCCCCGGAGAGGTTATCTGCATAAAACAGTTCTCAAGGCTGGGTGCACTTTCACTGATACGGTGAACCCTGATATTTTTACCCGCCAGTATTTTTTTTATATCCCTGATTCCCCTGTCGCGTGCCGCGACAAAGACCATGAGCGATGTGCCCTCGCGGATAATATTTTTGAATCTTCCGCTCGCCTCAAGGTAATTCCCGCAGTCCCATACGTTATCAGTCTTTATCTCTAGCATTGTACCGCCGATCGATGATTTTATTTCAGCGGGTGTGCCCCGGGTGATAAACGTTCCATTGTGCATCATGGCTACCCGGTTGCACCGTTCAGCTTCATCAAGGTACGCAGTAGTCACAACTATTGTCACACCGTCGGCGAGCAGATCATAAAGTATCTTCCAGAACTCGCGCCTTGAAACCGGATCAACACCGTTTGTCGGTTCATCAAGAAGAATAAGTCCCGGACTGTGCACAAGGCAGCATGCCAGCCCGAGTTTCTGCTTCATGCCGCCTGAAAGTTTTCCCGCGAGCCTGTCCGCAAACGGCTCCAGCCTGCTGAAATTGTAGAGTGCCGGAACACGCTGCAAAATTTGCCTGCGCGAAAGACCGAAGAGTCTGCCGAAAAATAAGATGTTCTCCGCAACCGTAAGGTCTTCGTACAGGCCGAATTTTTGCGGCATGTACGCAAGGTTTTCCCTGATTCTGTACCTGTCCCTGGAAACATCCATACCCATAACCTCTATGCTGCCCGAGGTAATCTCAAGGATTCCCGAAATCAGCCGCAGCAGGGTACTCTTGCCTGCACCGTCAGGTCCCACAATGCCGAAGATCTCGCCCTTCGACACATCAAAGCTGAGTCCGTTAACCGCCTTTGTGTCGCCGAATCTTTTATGCAGGTCACGGGCAGCTATCACTTATTATTCTCCACTATGATCTCGGCGTCGGCGGGCATTCCCGGTTTAAGTTCCATTGACGGATTCTCAACCGCGACCTTGACCGCGAAAACCAGTTTTACCCTTTCATCCTTTGTCTGAATTGTTTTGGGCGTAAACTCGGCCCTGTTCGATATGGACACAACCTTTCCGGAGAATATTTTCCCGGGAAATGAATCCACCGTGACATTGACCTTCTGCCCTATTTTGACCTTTCCCAGCTGCACCCCGTTAATGTAGATGTACATCCATGTACTGGTCAGATCTGCCACCGTGAGAATAGCAGTACCGGGAAAGGCCATCTCACCCTCTTCAATGTGCGTATCAAGCACCATGCCGTTTATTGGAGAATAGATGACCGCGTATTTAATGGCTGCATTCACATTGTCCAGTCCCGCCTTTGCTATACTGTACGCGGCTTCAGCATTGTCGTAGTCGCTGCGTGAAACCGAGCCTGTTTCATACAGCCCCTTTATTCTGCGGTAATTTTTCTCGGCATTTACCAGTGCGGCAAGGGCGGAATTTTTCATCGCAGAAAGTTCGTCAAATTCCAGCCGCACAAGAAGGTCATCTCTGTCAACAGAGTCACCCTCTGCCCGGGGAAGATCCGCGACCCTTCCCGAAATTTTTGAACTTATATTTACTTCCGTTACCTCGATTGTTCCCGAGCCCTCAATTTTGCCCGGATTACCCGCCAGTTTTCTGAAAACATCGAAGTAGAGTATAATTGCCGTAAGCACAACAAGAAGAACCACGGGAGCAACAATATTTTTTTTCATGATCATTCAACCTCCAGTATAACCGAGTCATCCTCAACACATGTAAGCCTTTTAAGCTCGGCCAGTGAAACATAATAGGAATATAATGCGTTAATGTAACCTGTACGCGCAATTGTAAGTCCAAGCTGTGCTGATAAAAGTTCCGAGTTTCTTATTATCCCGGCCCTGTAGCTCTCCCGGGCAATGCGCAATCCCTCTACTGCAGTCCGTACATTCTCCCTGCGGGACTGTATAGTCAGGTATGAAGTTGTAAGTTTATTGTAACTCAGTTTTACAGATATTGATATCATGCGCTTTACGGCAGACAGCTCTTCACGGGCGGATTCTGATCTGCTCTCTTCAATACGCTTTGATCCTGCCGCGGAATCAAAGGGTAACAGCGAGTTCCACCTGTAAGTGGCCGCTACCCTCACCTGCCAGTTCTCGTGCCACCGGTCGTCTCCAGTTACAGCTGAAAGATCGACGGGCATTCCGGTATCTATAGCGTTGGGATCAGACTTCGAGTAACCGTAATATCCCGTAACCGAAAATGTCGGCCACAGGTAATACGAACTGTCACGCTCAGCTGCATCATCGGCAATCCTTCCCTTACTGGTCACCTGTATAACCTCAGGCCTGTTCTTAAGGGCAAGCTGCACAAGATGATCTACCTGATTGTCCCGGCCTTCACTCTTCACATTTTTAACTTCAGCATCAAGTACAGCACTGTCCGGTTCATACCGGTTATCATCAAATCCTAAATTATAGTTAAAAATCTCAAGCGCAGCGCGCCTGTTGTTCTCGGCATCGAGCAGTCCGGGTTCCCGGTTTTTAAGCTCAACCTGTGCCAGGAGCAGTTCGTATTTTGGTACACTCCCCTTTGCGTAAAGATTCCCCACATCCTTCAGGTTGACTTCATACATCCCGACTGTCTCTTTCATAAGCTTTACAATCTCATCGCTCAGAAGATAATCAAAGTAGCTCCTGATCACGTTGTAAACAATATCGTTCCTGATCCTGCGCTTCTCCTCCTCTGCCATAATATAAACATTCCTTGAAATCTGGAGGTTGTTGTAAAAAACCCCCGGATTAATACCGAACCTTAACTGCACAAACCTCAGGTCGGCCTGGCCGTCAGAGAAACTCATAAAACCATTTTCAGCATGCTGCCTTGTGAGCGCAGCTTCGGATTCAATTGAGGGCATCAGCTGGTTCCACGCCAGAGTTACCTGCTCCTTTGCCTCACCTGCCCTGATCTGTGCAATTTTATATTCGCGGTTATTGGCAAGGGCTGTCTTAACTGCATCATCAACGGTAATTTTTACCTGCGCTGAAGACGCGGGCTGAACAAACAGGGCATGGACCAACAGCGTGCAGATAAAATATTTCCTTTTTAAAAACATTTCAGACCTCCTTCTCCAGCAGACCTGTTAAAACGATATTAAAATAATTCCCTCTGAACGATTCAATATAATCTCCACTATAAAGTTTATCCTGTAAATTTGTGCCCTCTACAGGTAATTTAATCATATTAAAAAAAAGAATACCACCCACCAGCTGTATAAAAGAATAATAGGGATTAAGCGGCTTAAATTTTTTCTGCCTGACGCCCTCAGCATATAGGGATTCAACAATTGCAATCATGGGAAAAATAAGATTCGGCATTGCAACTTTCCTGAAAAAATCACCGCCGCTGGCAAGTTCCCTGAGAAGAGTTTTTATGACATGTCTGTCAATGGAATCCAGAGTAGTCATATAATTCACAAGAAGCGCTTTTAGTATCTCAACAGGGTCATCTGATGCCGACGAGGCCTCCTTCAGCCTGTTGAAGATCATTGTGGTTGTATCTTTAAGCACCCTTTCGTAAAGGACTTCCTTGTTCTTGAAATAATAATAGATCATAGCCTTGTTAACGTCAGCCCGATCAGCGATACGATCCACCCTTGCCCCGGAATAGCCGAACTCACCGAATTCCGCCAGCGATGCCCGGAGGATCTTCTCCTCTGTAACCTGCCTGTCCCGTACTTTAATCACTAAAAAACCTCCTTCAAAACACCCTTGCCTTATCACGCATAAAGCTTTTACATAAAGCCGGACTCTTACTCCCCTGAAGCAGGGAATCCATCCTTTTGACAGTCTCCTGTTTTACAGGAAACTCTTAATCAATTACCAGATCACCACCTGCCCAGAGATGATAAAAAGTTGAATTAAACTGCTCCCTTGTTCGCATAAACTATTCAGCAGTTTGATGAAAAAGGGAACTGCTTACGCCATACAGGATGTATCTCCATTTTCGAGGCATATCAGTTTATTAAAGCCCTGAAAATGACCGATTTTGCGAATCCACTTCGAGAAACCGGTCATAAAAAAGCCCGGCGAGGGACTTTTTTATGCAGTGTAAGATACTAATTCAATTTAACTAACTAAATAGTTAGTTATATACTAAAAGTCAATAAAAAAGATCGAAATTACTTGAATTAAATATAGTTTTCTGCGATTAAACAGGAAAATCTGGTTATATAAAGGGGGCTCTGACCCCGGACAAGGAACCTGATCGTACTAAGAGGCTCTGACCCCGGACAGCAACAAAATCCAGCCCGAAATCAGCAAAATTCAAAAAAAGCATTTACACCTTCATCCTGCCAAATTCTCTGTAAAATAGCAGGCATAACTATGAAAAATCTTTGTGTTTTCTGCGGATCAAGCGCAGGCAATAACCCGGTTTACAGCCGGACAGCCATTGAACTTGGCCGTTACCTGGCAGGCAGGTCCATAAACCTTGTCTATGGCGGAGGTGACGTGGGCTTAATGGGGATTCTCTCTTCGTGCATTATGGAGAACGGTGGCCATGTCACCGGGATAATCCCGGAATTGCTCCACGCCATGGTCCCGCACAAAAAAATAAGTGAACTCATTGTTGTACGCGACATGCACGAACGCAAATCTCTTATGTACCGAATGTCCGACGCGTTCCTCTGCATGCCGGGAGGTATCGGTTCGCTGGACGAGTTGATGGAATCATTCACCTGGCAGCAGCTGGGTTATCACAGTAAGCCCGTATGCGTGCTCAATGTGAACGGCTACTATTCAGCGCTTATTAATCAGTTTAAGTTTATGGTCGCAGAGGGTTTCCTGCGCAGGGAACATCTTGATTCGCTGATTGTCACAGACAGAATAGACGGACTCATTGAACTTCTCGAATCCTTTAAAGTAAAGCATCTGCCCAAAATCGCCAGACAGAAATATTAAAAAATCAATTTTCAGCTAAAAATTTCATCGACATACACATTGTTCAGCATTTATATGTATGATTAATCCGCGGCAAGTATCTATTATTTTTTATATATTTCCGCCGCGGAATATACTATTAACAGTTTCCTGAAAAACAGGAAACTAATAATACTAAATGTATGGAGGCGCTTTATGGCAAAAACAGAAGACAAGAAAAAAGAGACCAAGAAAAAACCGCTTAAAACACCAAAAGAAAAAAAGCAGGAAAAGCTGGAGAAGAAAAATAAAAAAGACTGATCCTCTCAAACGCAGCAGAAAATCTGCTGCGTTTAAACTTCACAGGCATGGTAAAAAATTTATATGGACATGGTTTCAAGGATATATTGCGAACGTCTGAAACTCAGGGCGTACACTGTTGTTACAAAAGAAACGGCTGCTGAAATTACGTCGCTGCATAAAACCACACCCAATGCCACCCTTGCCCTTGGAAGAAGCATCAATGCAGCAGCCCTTATAGCCGCAACGCTTAAACCCGAATCTAACCAGAGCATACTGATAAAATTTTCCGGTGAAGGCCCGGTGCGCGAGGTACACGTGCAGTGCGATGCCTTCGGTAATGTGCGCGGCTACATAGCCAATCCCGCGCCGGATATCACAGACAATATCGGGACTTTAAGTTTCTCAAAGGCAATCGGCGCGGGACTGCTTACCATAATCAAGGACATAGGTATGGGTACCCCGTATAATTCGGTCACCCCTCTTCTCTACGGCGAAGTTGCCGCTGACCTGGCATACCACCTGACCACATCGGAACAGGCGCCATCCGCAGTAATACTGGGGCTTAACATGGACAGGGATGGCGCCATCAGTTCATCAGGCGGAATACTGATCCAGACATTCCCGGACACCGAACCTGAGGTAATCGAAAGAATAGAGAACAACATAAAAAGCATGCCGGTAACGCTTGGCGACCTGCTCGAAAAAGGCGAAAACATCTACAGCATAGTCTCCTCTCTTTTTGATAACAACAGGACAGAAATACTCAGCTCAGGCCCCATTAAACACAGGTGCAGATGCAGCCACGACATGCTGCTAAAACTAATGAAGACTGTTAATCGCGAAGAACTCATGGAGATGATCGAAACCGACAATGGCGCGTCTGTCACATGCACCTTCTGCAGAAAGGAATACAAATTCACCGGGGATGAACTGAAATCTTTAATAAGTTAATTTTTAGAGAATAGATCTCTTTAAAGCATCTGCCATAATTCCCTCAACAATTACTTTGAAAAATTTTAAACAGTCTTGAGAGACTATTTTCAGTCAGAATGTATAATCTCATTGAGTGAAACAGCAAGAGTCGATATTTTTTTTGCATTTTTTGCCATGGACTCGGACTCCGCGGCCGATGACTGTACTGTCATATTTATCTCTGCGACGGATTTAAGGATCTCATTGAATGCCTGGCTCTGCTCATCAATCCACATCGCTATTTTAGTCGATTCATTCTCAACGCTCTGAAGACCGGCATTTACAACAGAGTTCAACCCCTGCTGGTTGTTGACAAATTTATAGATTTTTTTCATCATCGTGACTATCTCACCCGTACTGGCCACGACTGAAGTTATCTTTTCTGTCACATCGTTAACGTCAAATTTCCCTTTCTGTATCTCGGAACCTGTCGATGTTATAAGATTGGCGATCTCCTTGATGCTTATTGCCGTCTGATCAGCGAGCTTGGATATTTCGTCTGCAACAACTGCAAATCCGCGGCCCGATTCACCGGCCCTTGCCGCTTCAATGGCCGCATTCAGCGAAAGAAGATTAATCCGGTCCGAGATATCATCAATTATCTGGACAATATTTGTAATATCAGATGCGCTTTTAAATATCATATCCAGGCTTGAATTCATTTTGTGCAATGACTTTTCACCGGAGTTCACCTTTTCAGTAATGCTGTCAGTCAGGGATATTGCCGATCCGGTTACGTCCCCCACTGCAGTTATAATGTCCGATAAAGATTTCATGTCTTTAACCAGTCCCGCCAGTTCACCTGTCTGCGCCTGTGAGGCAGTGTTCATGTTCTCCATGCTGGAATTGATCTCTTCGATTGAAGCTGTTATCTGCTCAAGCGACGCCGCCTGGCTCTGGGCATTTGCGGAAAAGGTTTCTGCCACCGATAAAAAATCACCCGAAAAAGATGAGAGCTGGGTGGACGAATCCTGCGCGGAAGCAAGCACCTTCTGCATCAGATCATACTGCTTTCTGTTAACCTCCACCTCTTCATTGATTCTGGCTATTGCTGATTCAAATATTCTGTTCAGTATAATTCCCACAACCATAGTTATTATGAGTGCACACACGCTGTATATACAGCCGTTTACCGCTATATCGAGTTGCTCAGGATTCAACCGGTCGCGCACCAGCATAAAAAGAGCAATATTATTACCTATGATAAAAATGGTAACTGAAAAGATAAATTTTTCCGAAGTAAAAAGAGTGTTCACAACAACCATGGTGAGTAAAAAATAAAAATTGGTACTGTAAATGGTATCGGGAAAATTAAAAGCCCTGCTGTAAAGCCCCGCAATAAGCAGTAATACTATCAGAAGTGCCATTATGGATGATGAAGCCGTATAATGCCCCCGGACCAGGAACAATGATGAAATGAAAAGCGCTGTAATTATTAAAAGGATTACGGGCGCTATAAGATTGATCTTTTCAGGAATGTAAAAAATTGTTACAATCAAAAGAACGGTTATAATTAATATCGTCACAACATTGAAGTTCAGCAGAGCCTCGGATTTCCTCCTGGTGACAAAATCCGCTTCTTTAAACCTGCCAAGGGCCCTGTTCCTTATCTCTGTGTAAGTTTTACTCATCGATATTCTCCTTGTATCCCCCACCTGTAAACACGCCCGGCGGCAATGCGAAATTGTGACTCTTCAAATATAACTGCTCATGTGCAATAGTCAAAAAAATATCAGTTTAAAGATGTAAAAATTATTCTATCTCAACACATATATGTATCCTGAACTTCAGACATAAAATACGAATGGCAAATAAAATTATCAGTGTATATGGTATTTAACAGCTATTGTTTTTTATCATTAATCAGTTGCTCAACCCTGTTGGCCTGTGTCGGGTATAAATCAATCGGCACGTTTTCTTTGCCGATAGCCTTAGCTGTCATATAACGGGCACATGTCGTAAACTCACCGTTACAATACTTTCTTTTCACGATTTCGGCTGTTGCAGGCATATTTGCCATTTTATCATTAAAAAAAGGACACGTTTTAAGCGATGGACATTCAGCCATTTTCTTCTCCATGTTTTGTTTTAAAATGTACGAGACTCATAAAAACTAAATTTTAATTCCCCATTGTATAGTAAAAAATTGTGTTGAATCGCTCCTACTCCATTACCCTGCGCATTTCAGTACACTTGCCGTCCGCGTCAATCTTAATAATCACTCCGTTGATGCCGGGATCGCCTGCTGCAGGTTCAAACTTCGCCCTGGTCTGTGTCAGAAAAAATTTGAGAGACCTTTCCTTTTTCATGCCAATAACCGAATCGAAAGCGCCGGTCATGCCTATATCTGTTATGTAGCCCGTACCGCCCGGCAGTATCCTGTTGTCAGCAGTCTGCACGTGCGTATGCGTCCCGAATACGGCAGACGCGCGGCCGGCGACATACCACCCGAACGCCTGCTTCTCGGAAGTCGCCTCGGCGTGAAAATCAACAACTATGGCAGCGGATTCATCCTTTACTTTTTCATAAATGGCGTCGAATTTCCTGAAGGGACAGTCCAGAGAACTCATCATGACCCTTCCCATAAGGTTGATCACACAGATTTTACTCCCCTTAACATTGAACAGGCAGTAGCCTTTGCCCGGCACATCCTCAGGGTAATTGGCCGGCCGCAGCAGATATTTTTCAGAATCGATTATCTGCAAAATGTCGTTGTTGTTCCATACATGGTTGCCCGAAGTGATCACCTGGATTCCAAGTGAAAAAAGATCACGCGTCACCTCGCTCGTCATTGACATGCCCCCTGCCGAATTCTCTCCGTTGGCAATAACAAGATCAATCCTCTCGCGTTCCACGATCCCCTGCAGGCGGCTGGCAAGAATGTTCCTTCCAGCCCTGCCGACGATGTCGCCTATCGCGAAAATTTTAAGTTTTTTCATCAAGCCACTTCCCGTTAAAATATACACAAAAAACAAAGGGGGCTCAAACCCCCTTTATCATCAATCCCTTATATCTTATTACCTTGCGTAATCAATAATCCTTGTCTCCCTGATGACGGTGACACGGACAATACCCGGGTACTTAAGGTCCGATTCTATCTTCTGGGCAATGTCCCGCGCCATTATTTCAGCTTTTTCATCCGAAACAATAGAGTTGTCAACCATGACACGGAGTTCCCTTCCGGCCTGAATAGCGAATGTTTTTTCAACACCTTTGAACTCCGAAGCGATCTTCTCAAGATTATCCAGCCTCTTGATGTACGTATCAAGCGACTCTCGCCTTGCACCCGGCCTTGAAGCCGAAATCGCATCGGCAACCTGAACCAGTACCGCTTCAAAAGACTGCTGCTCACGGTCATTGTGGTGCGACGCGATGGCGTTAACGCACTTTTCGGACTCACCGAATTTTTTTGCCATCTCTGCGCCCACAATAGCGTGCGCCCCTTCACCCTCTACAATGCTGCCCTTGCCTATATCGTGCAAAAGCCCGGCTCTCCTGGCAAGTTGCACATCAAGTCCCAGCTCGCTGGCCATTATGCCTGCAAGATTGGCAACCTCGATGCTATGCGCAAGAACATCCTGCCCGTAACTTGTACGGAACTTCAGCTTCCCTATATTATAAAGGGCATCCCTGTGCAGTCCGGGAATACCTAAGTTATAGGCAGCCTTTTCACCCTCTTCAAGCATTGTTTCTTCAATCTCTTTGGTTATCTTTTCAACAACCTCTTCAATCCTTGCCGGGTGTATCCTTCCGTTCTGGATAAGCCTTTCAAGCGAAAGCCTCGCGATCTCCCTTCTTACAGGGTCAAATCCCGAGATAACAACAACCTCGGGCGTGTCATCAATAATCATGTCCACGCCCGTAAGGTTCTCCAGCGTTCTTATGTTTCTTCCTTCACGGCCGATTATTCTGCCCTTCATTTCGTCCGAAGGGAGCGATACAGTAGTTACTGTATTCTCGGAAGTGTACTCCGAAGCGTTCCTCTGAAGAGACGAGACAATTATCTCCTTTGCCTTTTTGTCCGCGGTACGCTTTGCCTCTTCCTCAATCTTGTTAATCAGTCTGGCAATATCAAATCGCGACTCGTTCTCAACATTTTTAATGAGCAGATCTTTTGCTTCGGCTGATGACATCCCTGCAATCTTTTCAAGCTCCTGCCTGTGCTTCTCGAATTCCTTTCGAAGCTCTTCAGACTTCTCTTTTGTCTCCTGCTCCCTTATTGCAAGAATTTTTTCCTGTTTCTGAATATCTTCAAGCTTTGCATCGATCGACTCCTCTTTCTGCATCAGTCTCTTCTCTACAGCCTGAAGCTCCTGCCGTCTCTCTCTGGCCTCTTTTTCAAGAATGTTTTTCTCTTTAAGCAACTGATCCTTTGTCTCAATCAGCAGTTCCTTTCTTTTGTTTTCCGCTTCTTTAAGCGCATCCTGTACTATTCTATGCGATCGTGCTTCCGCAGAACTAAGCTTAATTCTGCCAAAATAAGCCCTTAGAGCGTAACCCAGGATTCCAGCAACAGGGAGACCGATTATTAATATTATTGTGAGCATCTTATCCTCCCTAAAATCTATTACAGGGTAGCTATACCCTCATTATTTCATTCAACCGTCAGAAAGAATTACTGGCGGACAGAATGCCTTTATTCATTTACGAATAAGGGAATAAATTTTATACGGAGAAAATCTGACGGATTCTGGAGGCTACATATGGGGGGACAAGAGTTGATATATCACCATTATAGGTTGCTACTTCTTTCACAAGGCTTGAAGATACAAAAAGGTTTTCGTCTCTGGCCATTAAAAAAAGTGTTTCAACATCCGCGGCCAGTCTTCTGTTAATTGATGCCAGTGTAATTTCATATTCAAAATCGCTGACAGCACGTAACCCTCTTATTATGCAACTAATCTTATTCTCTCTGCAAAAATCTACAAGCAACCCGCTAAAAGAAATGACTTCCACTGTATCATACTTTCCGCAACAGTGTTCAAGGCACTCTATTCTTTCCTCAAGGGAGAAAAATGACTTTTTCGCACTGTTAACAAGTATACCAACGATCAACCTGTCACATATTTTTGTTGCTCTCTCGATAATATCGAGATGTCCATATGTCAAAGGATCAAAAGATCCGGGATAAATTCCAATCCGCATAATTCTCCAAAAAAATTTATACACAATTAACATAATATTTGATTATAATTCTGTCAAGGAATAATAGATATTTTAGTAAAGTTTGAACAAAATTGAAAAAAAGAAGAGCTATTTACTCGCGACATAATTCAGAAGATAGTTACTGCACCCGCATATCGCTTGCGCCAGTAATTGGTCCGGATATCCTCGTACGATACCCTCTTACCCCTCCTTGGAGCATGTAAAAATTTATAATTACCGGCATAGACCCCGACATGTGTTATATTTCTGCCATAAATTTTAAAAAAAACAAGATCCCCGGGCCTGGCGTTTTTGATCCCCACCCTCTTGCCGCAAAAAAACTGCTTTCTGGCGGAATGAGGCAGATCAACCCCGTTCACCTTGTAAACATATTTTGTGTATCCCGAGCAGTCAAATCCACGCGGTGTATCGCCTCCGAACTTGTACCTTACGCCTACATACTTTTCAGCAGTGCGGATTACACTGTATCTGATTGACCCGGAAAAAAGTACACTTAGAGGAGATTCACCGAATGCTGCACATGAGAATAAAACAACTGTCGCGGCCACAATGAACAGAAGAAATTTCCTGATGTTTAAATGGCTGATCATAAAATTCTGTTATCCCGTTGCGGATCAATCTAAAAATTTATTCTTAAAATCTTCAGCGGACATTACAGTCATGATCCTGTTAATCTTTGTTGTATCAAATATTTTAAGAAGTCCATCCTTCAGCCCGTAAACGTACATCTCAACTTTATTTTTAGCCGAGCTGTTAAAGAACTTAACCAGTGTGCCTATGGCCGAGGAATCGATAAATTCAAGCTGAGTACAGTCAAATGCGATTATGCCCGGACTCATGTCAAGCAGCCTGTCCCAGTTGGCCTCGATTTCAGCTATGTTCCCTATATAAAAATATTTAGGAAGCGATACGATAACCACATTACCCTTCTGGCTGATCCGCATTTCTGAAATATACCTGAATTTTTCCATTATTATCTTTTTATAGTTATATTATAAGAGCAATATTAATAAACATATTTTCCAGAAAGAGTAAAGTATTTTCAGTGATTATTCCTTAAAATATTTATTAGTGTAACGGTCGTTTTAATTCCCTCTCTGGCGGCGGAGGGAATAAATTTTTTTGCTGAAAAATAATTAAGGAATTAACTCTGAATTTTTCCCAAAAAACCCGCGTGTATTAAAATTAATGATTGCTTCACCGGTTACCGGGTCTTGAATAAAACTATTCCTTTAAAAAAACAAGGAGTTTTTCATGAAACATCTGGACGGCGGACTTGAAAATGTAAAAGGATTCAGCTATTCATCCATCAAGTGCGGAATAAGGTACACGGGCAGACTCGATTATTCGCTCATACTGAGCGACACAATATGCAATGCCGCGGGCATGTTCACAACAAACCGCATGACAGCCGCGCCGGTAAAACTCTGCAGGGAACGCATTAAAGGCAAAATCAGGGGGATTCTTATCAATGCCACAAACGCCAACGCATGCACCGGAGCTGAGGGCTTTTTAAACTCTGTAAAACTGACCGGTGATGTGGCAAAAAAGCTTAATCTGCCCGGTGAAAGCATACTTATGGCTTCGACCGGAATTATCGGAAGGCAACTGCCCCTTGACAAAATGCTCGACAGCCACGATGAACTTATAAACAGCCTGGATCCCGGCAACGGCCCGCTGGTGGCACAGGCGATTATGACTACGGACACTGTGCCTAAACAGGCAGCCGTTTCATTTACCTGCGAAGGCCGGGAATACAGGATCGCGGGAACGGCAAAAGGCTCCGGTATGATTGCCCCGAGGATGGCAACACTTCTAACTTTCGTTGTCACGGACGCGCCTGTTGAACGCGATGAACTGGAAAGAATATTCAGGTCCGCGGTAAATAAAACACTCAATTCCATTACCATTGACGGAGACACATCAACAAATGACACAGCAATAATCCTCTCGCCAGATACAGGCAGATACCTGAATAGTGCCGAATCTCTCGCGGCCTTTACCGGAGCCCTTGAAGCTGTTTTAATGAAACTGGCTGAAATGCTTGTTCTTGACGGCGAAGGGGCAACAAAATCTGTCAAAATACACGTAATAAATGCCGCAACCGATGACGATGCCATGCTCATTGCGAGGGCCGTGGGGGAGTCGCTCCTTGTAAAAACAGCTTTTTTCGGAAACGACCCCAACTGGGGAAGGATCGCCTGCGCGGCAGGATACTCCGGAGCAGCGCTTGAAGAGGAAAAACTCTCGATTTCCATAGATGGTATCCCGCTTCTTATATATGGCGTACCCCGGGACGCGGATTATTCACAACTTGAGGCAATTCTTAAAAAAAGAGACTACACAGTAACTATTGACATTGGACTTGGCGATGGTGACGCAACAATGCTCACAACTGACATTTCATACGACTATGTAAAGATAAACGCCCAGTATTCAACATAACCTTTGCCGGAATTATACCGGTTTTATTCGCCCGTATGCTCATTTTTTGAACTAAACGCGGGCCGGACAAATAAATAATTAAAGATTTGACAATTTTAGCCGATATATGTAATACAAAAGTAAAGGGATATATATTATGGTAATCGATAAAATTGGAAACATAAACAACATATCGGAAACCAGAAAAAGCAAGCCTCTTTCAGGTAAAAAGGACGCTGAAAAAAGCGATTCTATCCAGATTTCCAGTGAAGGTAAACAGGCCGCAGAGATTGCAAAACATACACTCACGGTCAAAGAATCACCGGATATCAGGCATGAAAGAGTTAAAGAGCTGAAACAGAGAATACAGGAAGGCTCATATAATTTCAACGACAACAAGATGCTTGAGATGGTAGCCGACAAAATTGCTGAATCTCTTCTTAGATGAGTACCGGTTACTGAAATAACACGTTATAATGCTTATTATTGAAGAAGCGGGTATATCAGTTATGTCCGCTTTTTTTATTCTAAAAGTCTAAATGAACCACGGAAGGGATAACTTGGACGATCTGATTTTACCTGAATTTCATCTCCCCACTGAAATATATATCCGGCTGGGTATAAGCAAAAATATTTCCGACATTGTTGCCGCCCATGGTGCAAGGGCAGTAATTATTACAATCGCTCCAGATTTTGAAATCTACAACGAGCACCTTTCAGAAATATACAAGTACTTTAAAATAAAAAATCTCGGCTGCATAATTTACGACGAGATCCCTGCTAATCCGACTACTGAAGATATTGACATCGCGGTATCGTTCATAAAAAAAACAAAGGCTGATGTGATTATTGGATTTGGCGGCGTTGATTCCATGAACTGCGCCCGGGCCATTGCGCTCCTCACGTCAAATTACATATTCTGCTACGAGGCATTCAGCGCGACAAGCTTTCCCAATCCCCCGGTAAAACTGATAACCATACCGGCTTATCCTTCATTCGGATTTGAGATTGCCCCCCTGTATTATCTTAATGAGATACACGGCAACACAAAAAAAGTCAGCTTCAATACAGACCTCTACCCTGCTGTATCAATAATTGATCCGGAACTGTCTCTTTATGCCCCGGAGGAAAAGATACTCAGGACATCTTTAAGCTCTCTTGCAGTAGCAACAGAATCGGTCATTTCAACAATGAACAATGATATAATAAACATATACGCGCTTAAAGCCATAGACCTGATTTTCAGAAACCTCCCGGTAACATACAAGGAGCCTAAAAATCCGGTGCCACGCGTAAACCTTTCAACGGCATCGGCGATGTGCGGAATAGCATTCTCCATAGCCTTTTTATCAACGTCTCTGGCAATATCTCTGGCAATTTCATCAAAAACAGACATTGAGGTGGATCTTGCCATGTCGCTGGTAATCCCCCACATAATGGAATACAACCTGACAACGTCACCGGGCAAATATGTACAGATGTCAAAAGTCATGGGAGAGGACGTGAGGGATATAACAGTTATCGAAGCGGCAATTAAAGCGGTTGAGGCTGTAAGAAAATTAGAGATTGACCTTGATATTCCGCAGAGGCTGTCAAGTTTTGATATAACACAGAACCAGATTAAAGAAATTGCCGAGCTGGCCTATACATATCCTTTTATAAACAATACGCCCAGGCCTTTATCACCCGGTGAAATAGAAACCATACTGATCGCGGCATACTGACCGGATCTACATCGACACAAGTTCTTCTGCAGAGAATATCTGGTTTATATCGAGTATAACAACAAACCCGCTTTTAAGTTTTGCTATTCCCACAATATATTTGCCCGAAATGCCCTTGACCACAGGCGGAGGAGGCTCAATATCACCTGAATCGACCTTGATTACATGACTTACTGAATCAATTGCAAGCCCGACCTGCTTACCCTCGATATCAACGACTATTGCCCTGTTAGAATTGGCCAGGTCTGCGATAATTCCGAACCTTTTACCAAGGTCAATTATAGGAATTACCTTGCCCCTGAGATCCATTACACCTATAATATACGCCCGCGATTTGGGTAACTTAGTAATTTTAGGTATCTTTAAAATCTCCTGTACCTGAAGAATATCGACTCCGTATTCCTCGTTACCTATTTTAAAACAGACAATCTGGAGAGATGTTGAAACTTCCTGGGTTTTCTGGTGCATTGTCATATTCCTGATTTAATATATATATACAGTAATACTAATGATATCTTTTTTCCAGTAATTATTTCTGAAAATATTTATTAGTGTAACGATCGTTTTAATTCCCTGCGCCTCTAACTGCGGAGGGAATAGAGTACTTTTTTGCTGCAAAATAGTTAAGGAATTAATAATGATTGTTTGCAAAACATTTCAACAAAAAAACGGCATCGGTTATCAATAATAAAAATATCCGTAAATATAGATAAACGCACCGCCAAAGAGGAAAATGACTATTTTTAAAAAAAATGGTTCCTTCTCCCTGACCATGATGTCAAGAAAACCCAGAATAAGGCCCCAGAAAACAGCTACAGTTCCAGCAGCCAGCAGGCTGTTCTTAAAAATTATGAACGCACCTGTAGACAGCAGCAGGCCTAACACAAAATCGACCAGGTCAATTAAAGAGATTCTTGCAGATACGGCGGCCGCGGCAGGCTGCCGGGCACTGCTGTTAGTATATGGATTATCGTCTTTTTTGAAATATTTCTGACGTACCTGTTCACGGGTCATGAGTCCGGATTTTTTTTCAGGTTCAGGTTTTGAATCAGGGTCAATTATGCCGTAATTCCGATTAATGATTTTGAGTATATCCCTGTTTGGGATGGTGGAAAAATGTGATGCCCGCTCAGTAAGTACCTCTGCGACTTTTGTAGAGCGGCCCGCGTTATTTCTTTCGAGCGTTACTCTGCCATTATTTATGATTGCATAGAATGATGATGCCCTGTCGCCATTAACCTCTACATAAACCCTTGCCATATTGTCTACAAGATTGTAATCAACCCTGATGTAATCGCCATTATCAAGGGTAGTATACATAGCGCGTTCAAAGCCTCTAATTTCCGAAGGTCGTCTTTTCCAGGAAAACTGTATTTTAGCCGATTCTGCCATTCTGCACCACTTAATATCAGAGGAGATTGGTTTTCAGCCAATCTCCGGATAAATAAAACTATTTCTTCTTATGACGATTCTGTCTTCTGCGTTTTTTCCTTTTATGGTTTGCGATCTTTTTCCTTTTCTTCTTTTTACCGCAGGGCATAATATACTCCTTATTAATAATTGCTTCCGTGATATTTATCTGAAATTATCAATATCACCTTTCGTATCAGACTTTTTTTCATCACTCGGATTTCCGAACATTACAGGAATGCCTGTTTTATCTGAAGATATAATAACTTTTATGTCATCACCCATTTTGTCAATATAAATATATTTTAAAATGTCGGGATTATCCTTAATCAACGATGAAATCCTGGAAAGTCTTTCATAATAAAGTTCGTACTGGCTTCTGTCTTTTAAAAGGCTGTTTTTTACTGAAATCTGCTGCTTAATATTTGAAAAATCAAGATCACGCAGTTCCTTGCACCTGGAGAGACCCTCTTTGTAAAGATCCTCATTGGGGAAATATCCCCTTGAAATAATTTCAAGCCTGTCACATATTACACCGGCATTTTTCAGCTTCTCCTTAATCGCGGATATCATCATGCTGTTAAGTTCAGGTTCAGCTTTAAGTATTGCGCTCCTGTTATATTCCGGATCAAGATAGCCTATGAGGACCGTGCTGCATATTGAATTAATAAAACTCTTTACGTATGCATCAATGGCTGCCCTGTCCGTAAAATACGCTTTGTCCGGGGGATTAAGCCTGTCAATCCTGTATGAGACAGAAAAGGGTATTCTGACAGAATAGATATCTTCACTTAGCTGTGAGAGTGAAGGAATGGTGACATTAGCATTAATCAGAACCGTGGTGCCTGTACCAATAATTTCTAGGTTATACTCCCATGGAAGAGCGCCCTGCCAGATAAAATTAAACCTGTCATTAAATATCAGAACGACTTCGCCAGTGGAAATTTTTTTGACAACGCCTATTCTGTCATCCCTGAGCCTGTAGAAACAGAAAACAAACAGGTAGACAATCATTAAAATCAGGCAGGTTTTTATGATTAATGGTATAATAGCTTTCATCACGATTACATCTCCGGTCAGACTTCGTCATCATCTCTGAAGGCAACCAGTTTACCTGGCACCATCGTTGATATTGCGTGCTTGTATATTAAATTCTGCTTTTTATCGACTTCCATTAAAATTGTAAAATTATCAAAACTGAGAACCCTGCCCTTAATTGGCACTCCGTTCATAAGGAAAACCGTAATCTCTGTCTTGCTTTTTCTTGTACTGTTTAAAAAAATATCCTGCAGATTGCTTATTTGTTTAGCCATTGAAAATTACCCCTCAGTTTATATTTAACCAATTATTTATTTTATTTTTTATTTTTTCACGTTCAGACGGATTGAACCAGTTGATCTGTGCGTTTCTCTTAAACCAGGTCATCTGCTTCTTTGCATACCGCCGGGTATTCAGCTTTATCAGTTCTATGGTTGAAGCCATGTCCTTTTTACCGTCAATGAACTCATTAATTTCCAGATAACCGATTGATTTCATGGAATTAAGTTCAGGCGAATACCCCATTCGCCTTAAATCGCGCACTTCGTCAACAAAACCCTCGCGGATCATAGCGTCTACCCTGCTGTCTATGCTTCGGGCTATATCATCCTTCTCGCGGCAGAGCCCTATGAAGAGCGTGTCATCCGCAGACTCATTTTTATTATCCCTGTAATAATCCGAGATCGGCCTGCCCGTACCTCTGAAGACCTGAAGGCCGCGCAGAATCCGCTGCCTGTCGTTTACGTGAATCCTCGCCGCAAAAACCGGATCCGCCATAAGCAGCTCGGCATATAATTCTTCGGGGCCGCGTTCATTCATCTCAAGGATCAGTTCGTCCCTGACATGCGGATCTATATCGGGAATGTCTGACAAACCTTTAAAAAAAGAATCGATATATAATCCCGTACCGCCTGCAAACAGAGGAATTTTTTTATTATTAATAATCTTTCCGCAGGCAGCCTCTGCATAAGTACAAAAATCCCCCGCGGTAAACCGGTAATCCGGATCAACAATGTCAACCAGGTGATGCTTAACCTGCGCGAGGTCAACGGCTGCCGGTTTTCCGCTGCCGATATTCATATACCTGTAAACCTGCACGGAATCCGCCGAAATAATCTCGAAGCTGTCACTGGCAAGCTCAATCGCAAGATCACTCTTGCCCGAAGACGTCGGGCCAACTATTACAAGTTTTTTATTCGGCAAGTATAATCTTATATTTCCACGGAATCGTCATATTGAAACCTGATTTTCTCTTCAAGCACAAGTTTTAACACATTAGGCACAACCTTCCAGTTATGGTCACTCTCCGGATAATCATCTATATTTGCAACTTTGTCCACTGCCTTCATTACAGCTTTTGTGAAGACATACTTGTTATCGCTGTAAATAAGCAATTTGTCAAGCGGTATAATCATTAAAACCCTCCAGGATACTTCTGATTGTTGTTTCCATATTATTAATTCTGCACTTTTCTGCGCTAATAATTGCAATCATCTTTTTAAACGCGTCTTCAATATCATAATTTACTATGACATAATCGAATATAGAATATTCGGATATTTCATGCCTCGCATTAGCAAGTCTTATGGAAAGCTGATCATCGCTTTCTGTCTTCCTTCCAATAAGCCGCTCCCTGAGTATGTCAGTTGATGGCGGAATGATAAAAATATACACCCCGCCTTCAAGGCTGGCCCTCAGATTCTTTGCCCCCTGAATATCCACATCAAAAAGAGGAATTTTGCCCGATTTTCTGATCCTGTCAACCTCTTTTTTGGTCGTACCGTAGTAATTCCCGTAAACCTCTGCCCATTCAATGAACTCATCATTCTCTATCATATCAAGGAACACATCCTTAGCGACAAAATTGTAATCGAAGCCATCCATTTCGTAACTGCGCATGGGCCTGGTTGTGGTCGAGACAGAAAATATAAAATTTTCGTCAGATTTGAGCAATCTGTTTATAAGAGTGGTTTTACCGGCTCCCGATGGCGCAGATATTACTAAAACCATTTCAGCTTTCCGGATTGCTGGAGAGTCTGTTAGAGAGTGTTTCAGGCTGCATCGCAGAAAGTACAATATGGCTGCTGTCCATTATAATTATGGATCTTGTTTTTCTGCCGTGAGTCGCGTCAATAAGGAGGTTGTTCTCCCTGGCCTCCTCCCTTAAACGCTTGCCCGAAGCAGAGGATGGAGTAACAACCGCAACAATACGCTCAGCTGCCACAGCATTCCCGAATCCAATGTTTAACAGTGATGTTTTCATAGTACCGAGTCTACTTTTTTTCAGATTATGCTATTGTCAAGGTATTAAATATTTAAAAATCAGACAACATTACGGCATTGCTCCCTGATTTTTTCAATATTATTTTTAACTTCAACAACATGTTGTGAAATAGCCGAATTGCTCGATTTTGAGGCGATTGTGTTGATCTCCCTGAACAGTTCCTGGCAAAGAAAATCGAGCTTGCGCCCTATCTGGCCTTTATCTTTAATTATAATTTTGAATTTTTTCAGATGGTCGTCTAAGCGTACCAGTTCCTCATTAATATCAAGTTTTTCGGCAAGGATTGAAATCTCGGAATAAAGCCTGTTATTATCAATAGAACCGCCGGTTATTTCCCCCAGCCTGTTAACAAGCAGTTTCTTCTTTTCTTCGACGGCTTTTTTAGAAAGCAGCCTGATCCTGTTGACATCGCTTCCAATCAGGGAAAGCAGCGAAGCGATATCCTTTCTCAGCGCTGTGCCCTCTTTTTTACGCATATCGGCCGTTTTTTTTATGACTGCTTCAATAGAATTTATTATATCCCTGCGGGACTCAGGAGAGATAGATGATCGTTCTTTATGCGTGACCCCGTCAAGGTTAAGGATAGATTCAAACCTGAACGGTTCGCCAATCCCTAAGCTTTTGTGAACAGCGAGAATCTCCCTGTAATATTTCTTCAGCAATTCCCCGTTAATAGAGACGGGCTTTGCGGTATTCCAGTCAAACAGGTCAATATTAAGCTCGATCCTGCCGCGCGTGAAGGTTTTTTTCACCATGGCCGCGAACTCATTTTCGTCGTTACGGAGTATCCCCGGGAGGTTGACGAACACCTCTAAATATTTGGAATTAAGCGATTTTATCTCAACCGAGTATGAAAACTGATCCGTACTTTTTTCCAAAAAAGCATAACCTGTCATGCTCTCCATTTTATACCTTCATATAATTTTTGTGTCGAGGCCGATAGTTTTAATCTTCACTTCGCCGCTCTCAAGGTAAAAGTCAATTGTTCTTCCGTAATCACCGCCAACGTCTGATGATACAATCCTGATGTTCATGCCCGAAAGAATCTGCTGTACGCTGACAATATTGTTTCTGCCGATATTTCCCATGAATGAATTTTCGGTGTGCTTGAACATCGTAGCTCCGCCGACAATCTTTGCTATCATGCTGTTTCGCACGGCGCCGGCATTCAGCATATATTCAACAAGCAGAGGTATCGCAGTATCAGCATACTTTCTGGGATTCGCAGCGTTTTTTTTACTTTCCGGCAGCATTATATGCGCCAGCCCGCCGATCTTAGTTGAAGCGTCGTAAATGCATATACCAATGCACGACCCGAGTATTGTCCGCAAAATATTGGGTGATTTATTCACGCCCAGATCGGCAATACCGATATTGATAAGTTCAAAGGACATTAATCAGCTCCTTGGCCTTGGTATATATATTGGAGACTCCAGGACTTTCCTGTAGGTAAAATCATCAGAGATAGAATGAAGAGTTTCGGAATGCCCGATAAAAAGGTATCCATTATCACTTATCGACTTATAAAAATCTGCGACAAGATTCTTTTGATGCAGTTTATCAAAATATATCATTACATTCCTGCAGAATATAACATCAACCTGCTCAGGAAAGGGACTCTTGAAAAAATTATGGTAATAAAAATTGACCAGTTTTTTGCACTGATCGTTTATCCTGTATACTCCCTTTTCGCTGTCCACAAGAGTAAAGTATTTTTTCAGATATTCGGGTGGAACCTTCTCTATTCTGCGGCCGGAATAAAGTCCTTCGCGTGCAAATACAAGCACTGATGGGGCTATGTCGGTTGCAAGAATTTCGATCTTCCATCCCTGGAACAGGCGCATTTTTTCCAGTACGCATATAGCAAGGGTATAAGGCTCTTCGCCGGTTGAACAGGCTGCGCTCCATATCTTCAGGTTTTTTTCTTTTTTATTCTTTGCAATCTCGGGCAGACAATATTCAGAAAACGCTTCAAAATGCCGTTCGTTACGGAAAAAATAGGTCTCGTTGGTAGATACTACGTCGAGAAGCTCTTCATACTCTTTTCTCTTTGACTCGCCGCTCAGCCCCTGAAGATAATCATAATATTCAGAAAACTCGGAAAGCGATAATGCTGTAAGCCTCTTTCTAAGCCGATTTGACAAAAGGGTAATTTTACTATCCTTCATAAAAATACCGCTTTCATCGTATATGAGCCTGGCAAATTTTGCAAACTCCTCTTCTGTAAGTCTCTTAATATTAAATTCCATGCATTTTTAACCCTGTAAATAATTAACAGTTTCCTGAAAAACAGGAAACTGTTAATGCGATACATGAATGTATCGCCATTTTTCGATGTTTTATTTTTAAAAACATCGAAAAATGTGAGGTTTCGCGAATTTACTTCGCGAAACCGACCCTGAAAAAGGCCACGATGGACTTTTTCAGGAAGCTCTTAGAAAAAAACAGATTAACTGAAATCAAAAAAAATCTTATTTCTATAATATAACAAATGTGCAGATGTAAACCATAAAACGCGGTGCTTATCCCATGAACAATCGCGTAAATTATTTATTAAGGCTTATAACCAGCCTGACCTCTCCGGCCGGCACTCCTGAGTAAGCAGCAAGGTCTTCGACCGAATATCCCCTGCCATATAATTCTGCGATAAGCGAATATTTGTCATCCGCAGTCTCGAAAAGTTTCGCGGGATTCTCCTCCTGAAGAGCCCCCGGGTCACTACGAATATCGATTTCATCGTCCGAAATAAAATCGATTCGCTCCCCCCTTGTAACCTGCCCGGATGCGCCGCCTGATCGATCCATTATTGAATCCCCGGGATGTGAGTATAAATTCCCGGTAACCTCTTTTTTTACCCGGGGTTCAGCATCAGTTTTTAATTCCGGACCGGCTGCGCTTCTGCCCAATACTGTTCCCGCGCGGCTGATCTCTGCTATATCCGCAGCATTTTTTGTTATTATCCTGTCAAGATCCGATGCCTTCGCATCACGTTCGCTCTGGTTAATCACCTCCCGGCCATCCGCTTTTTCATCTAAAATGGTTTTTATTTCCGGTTGGTGATCCATTATAATGTCCATGGATTTGATGGTACCGGATTCACCCATAAGTTTTTTCAACACCGATATGCGCGCCTCAAGGAGTGTAATATTCCTCTCGGCTGTTGAATTAAACTCGGTAATGATTGTTCCCATCTCTTTTTTCAGTTTCTGCTCCTGGTAGGTCGATGAGTTCTTTTCTATTTTAAGACTCAGCAGCAGATAAATAAGAGCGCCTGTAAAAATGTTCAGAATGAATAAAAGCAGAATCTCCATCAATTCCTCATTATGTCGCATTTTAATAGGGATATCAGAGCTAAAAAATAAATACAGCCCGGTTCACTACTTGAGTATATCTATAATTTTTCCCATCTTTTCATCTTTCATACGGTCACGCGGATGAGGTTTATCTTTTTTTGCACTACCTTCATCCTGACCTGATGCCGAGTGTTTATCGTGCTTTTTATCTTCGTCGCGTATGGCTGTCTTCTCGGCCTTTTCGCTCTCGTCAAGCCGTGTATTCACCAGGCTGGACTTGTCGGCAGCCTGCCTGTCCATTACCGCCTGCTGAGCAACAAGAGCTGCCTGGCGGATCTGTTCGGTTTTGCCGACTTCGGACATCTGGTTTATGTTTGTCTGGAGATCAATAGGTTTAATAGGCATAGATTGATCTACCTCCGCCTGACAACGGTTGTAATCCTCTGGCTCCCCTCGATAAATACAGGAGGATCATAGGTGAATATCTGGATTGCATCGCCCTCGAGCATAAACTTGACATGATTATAATTATCCTTCACGGGGAACACGTCATCCTTGATCATAATATCAACATTGGGATAGACAGTCCTCTCGGCGCATATTTTACCTGAATGATCAAGCATGCTTATATAAGATGTGAGTTCCTCGTATTCCGCTGATACCTCCTGAAGTCTTTCACTCTGTTTTTCATCCCTTGCGGTATAATCAGAAAGCATTTTCTCTCTTTCATCGGAAAGCTTGCCGCCGGCATTTCTTTTCTGCGTGGTCAGGGTCTTGATGTCAAGCCTCAGTTTGGAGAGTTCAGCTTCAATCTCTGTTTTTATTTTCAGGAGTTCATCTATCTGCTGCAGAATTTTCGGGTTTACTCCCACGCGAAGTATAGTTTTTGTTGAACTCTCGGCTCCAAGAAACCTCGCATTTATCTCGTCGCCAGCCCTGATTACGCCGCCGGCAATTTTTGCCCTTCTGCCCACTGAATAAACTTTTTCACCGGCATCAACCCTGCAGTGGAGTATTCCCTCAGGTATAACCACGCTTTTTTCTGCAATAATATTAGCGTTCTGTGTGAACTTGGCAAAAATTGACCCCCCTGTTGATTCAATCTTCGCCTCATCCTTGCCCGAAATACCCTGATGAACTATAATGTCACCCTCGGCTTCGATAAAGGCCTTGTGTACAGTACCCTTGACCTCAACGTTTCCCGCTGCCTTGACTTCAAAATTATCCTGAACGCTCCCCTGCACTATTACCGATCCGAGGAACACGATGTTACCTGTTTCAAGCGAAACATCGCCCTTGACAATAAACACAGGCTCAACTGAAAGTTTGTTAAGCTTATAAACAACCTGCCCGTTAATCTCTGCGGTCAGTTCTGTGCCGTCTTCAGAAAGAATGGTACCCTTGCCGTACCTGAATTGCACGTCCTTACCGGACCTGGCCGGTATTACCCTGTTGGTAACAGTTCTTCCGGATATTCCCTCTTCCGCAGGAATTTTAACAGCGAGAAGCTGCCCGACAACAACATTTTCCAGAAGTTCCAGATTCCTGAAGTCAACCTTGCCCGAATCATCCTCTTCAAACCGTGTCCCGGTCTTGTCCAGCCGCACCTTGTAATCTATATAGGCATCACGGCCGTTCCTTGCAGGCACGCCTTCAGCAGCAAGGAGAGGCCTGCGGTATTCCATCTCATCAAGGTATTCCCTGATTTCATTCTCTTTAATACCGGTAACAACGCCGGCACCCTTTAGGCCTTCGATAATATCATCATAATCCATGTGTCTCCCGGAATATTTGGGAGCGACCAGATGCACATAAGCCTTCATCTCATCTTCAGTGACTTCAATTTTCATTGTACAGTCATATACAGGATTGGGCAGCCAGTCCCCTATTTTAACCGGTTTGCCATTTGCCTTTTTGACTGCTTTGGCAACTTCATTGCGGTTATAGTTCCCCATACGGAGTTCGATGCACCTGTGTTCAATCATATCCTGGGTAACCGGGCTTCCCTTGCCAGACGGGGATGTTACAGTAAGCCATATCCCGGTCTTGGTTGTACGGACTTTAAAAGAACCATCACCATCTTTACGGTCAGAAAGATTAACTCCGGGCAGATGGCTTCCTCCCAGTTTAAGTTCAAGTTCATGCATCTCTGCGTCTTCGTGCGAGGATCTTAATGGTGTTATTATTACGCGGTAGGGCTGTCTGCCTATGCCGAAGAATCCCCTGGTGCCTTTTTCAACCACTTCATAATCCAGTGCGGATATATCTATACCAAGATCGTCAGAAGCAAGCTCAAGCGCCTGTTTTACGGAATCGGCATAGACCTCGATTGAATTATCTTCATAACCTGCGGTTTCATCGTCTAATAAATCAAGAAAAACATCCTTCAGTATCGCCATATCAACCAACTATATTGGATTTGATCCGGCCGAGTCTCCCCCTTAGCCTCATAATGGCTTTTGTATGCAACTGAGATACACGGCTCTCGGTGACTTCCAGGACTTCACCTATTTCTTTAAGGGTCAGATCTTCATAGTAATAAAGCACTATTACTTTCTTTTCCTTGTCCGGTAGTTTGCGGATTGCGTCAATTATGTATTCCTTGATCTCCTCTTTCTCTATGAGCACATCGGGATTCATGCTCTCCGGGGCTTCAAGGGTTTCAAGTATTGAAAGTTCATCACTATCATCGCCAAGATACCAGATATCATTCAGCGAAAGCATGGATGTTCCGCTCAATTTGCTCAGCAGGGACTGAAATTCCTCGCTGGATATACCTAATTCCTTCGCAATCTCTTCGTCTTCAACTGTACGCCCGAGCTTGTTTTCAAGCTCAGAGATTACCTGTTCTATCTGCTTTGCCTTCTGCCTGATTGAGCGGGGTATCCAGTCAATAGACCGCAGCTCATCAAAAATGGCCCCCCTGATCCTTGTCATTGCGTATGTCTTGAACTTGATCCCCCTGTTGGGATCAAATTTACCGATGGCATCAAGCAATCCGAATATTCCGTATGATACAAGGTCATCAAACTCGATATTCTGCGGCATCCCCATGGATACCTTTCCGGCAACATACTTAACAAGCGGAGCATACTTCATGACAAAGAAGTCTCTTATCTGGGCATCGCTGGTCTTTGCGAATTTTTCCCAGAGCTTGTCTTCATCCTGCTCATCATACTCTTTGAACTTCCTGTTGTCCATACACTCTTTCCCGGAATAATTTAGTCTTTATCCTTGCTCATCATGGTCTTAATGGCCTGGGCCATAAGCTTAGGTTCATAGGCGTTGAACTGCTGCTGTACCACTATATGTTTTCCCATCTTCCCCTCTGAAGGATTCAGGGCGCTCTCCAGATTCGTATCGTCCTGGGTATTGTACCTCTCAAAATCCTTCTCGGTCAATTCGGTAAACCCGCTATCCGGCTCGCCATCTTCGAAAGACTGAAGCAGATCACCCGCCTGTAAATCGGCAGACTCTACAACGTCATCACCAGGCGCCGGAGCTGAAAACTGAATATTGCTGACAGCCTCATAAACCTCAGGAACAAGCTTTTTAAGAACCTGCAATCCTCCGAAACCGATGGCAAAAAAAACAACTGCGAATATAACCCCCCTGAATATTACTGTACCTAAAGCAATACCGGAAATAAAACCCGTAGCAAACGAGAGTACAAATGCAATCGCAGAGAGGAACAGTCCTACCCTGAATTCAATCTGTATGCTGTCAATCTGCATAGGAATATTATTTACCTATTATACCCTTTACAAAATATGCACAATTAAAAACAAATCAAGCCTTTTTCTGATCATCTCCATCCAAATTGTAACTGCCTATAAGGTTTCTTATAAATGACGCAAAGCCCGAACCTTTCTGCAGATCAGGAGCCTTGTTGGTTATCCTGTCAGCTATGACCTTGACGCATCCTGACGCCTTTGACTTTGGATAGCTTACAATAAACGGCTTCTGGTTGCGGACCGATTTGGAAACATACATGTCCTCGTAGACAAATCCGAGTTCCTCAACCTTTATATTAAGGAACTGGCCGGCAATGTTGATAACACGCTGCGCGACACGGCGCCCTTCTGCAACAGATTGCACCCTGTTCACGATAAGGCGGATCTGTTTATCGCTGCCCTGCGATGCAATAGCCTTTATTATGCCATAGGCATCGGTTACAGCAGTGGGTTCAGGTGTAGTCACAACGATCACCTCGTCCGCTGCCATGATAAAGCTTATTACGTTCTGGGAAATTCCCGCCCCGGTATCTATTATCAGATAATCGTCATTACCCAGTTCAGACACAGAAGTGATAAACTCATCGCGCTGTTTTTGTTCAAGATTGGCCAGTTGGTAAAATCCCGACGCCCCCGCAATAATCCGTATGCCCTCGGGGACATCAATGATTATATCTTTAAGCTTCTTTTTGCCCTTAATTACATGGTAAAGGTTATATTTCGGGATAATGCCGAGAATAACATTTATATTTGCAAGACCCAGATCTGCATCAACCAGAGTGACCGATTTCCCGTCCTGGGCCAGGGCAATGGAAAGGCTGACCGAGAGGCTTGTTTTACCTACACCGCCTTTACCACTTGTTATTACGATACTCCTGGTTCCCGATGAACCCTCAGTCTCTTTACCAAGAACAAGTCTCCTTAGACTAGCCGCCTGATCCACGCGCGGACCTCCATTAATCTTAGTCAGCCGCTTCCCTGATAATCATATCCACAATCCTGTCAGGTTCTGCGATATGTATATCATTTGGCACTTCCTGCCCGTCGGTCAAATAGGAAATCGGCTTATTATATTTATCGGCAATATCAATAACATTCCCGATAAAAGAAGTTTCGTCAACCTTGGTTATTATCACGCTGTCAAACTTCATTACATCAAAAGCCCTGAAAATCTCTTTCAGGTCGCTTTTTTTTGTACTGGCGCTGACGCAGAGTATTTTTTCAAAATCATATTCAATTGAATCCGCAAAACTCTTGATCTCGGCAATTTTAAGGTCATTTGTATGACTGCGTCCGGATGTATCAACCATTACTAAGTCAGATTTTTCTTTTGTCAGAATCTCCCTGAAACTGCGCTGGTCGCTTACCACATAAACTGGTATGCGCATAATCTCGGCGTACTTTTTAAGCTGTTCCGTTGCTGCAATCCTGTAATTGTCAATAGTTATGAACGCGACCTTGCTCCCCTCCCTTAATGAATGGATGGCGCCTAATTTTGCCATGGTCGTGGTCTTGCCCACGCCAGTAGGCCCAATGAACATTATTATCTTCTTGCGGTTGCCCTTTTTTATGGGGCCGGTAGTTACGATTCTGCTTTTAATAAGATCTTTAAGGCTCTTTTCAATCTTGAATTTATCCTTCAGATCCTCCCGGCTTATGCTGTCACGCACATCGCGTATAATCAGCTCGCAATCTTCCGGGTCAAAATCATTGGAGCGGAGCATCTCCCTGTATGGATTAAGGCTGGCCTCCTCTTCGCAGGAGGGCCCGAATATGCCCCGGCCCTGTTTCTGTGTATCAAGCAGCCTGTTAAGGGAACTTTTAATATCATTCATTTCACGCTCTATATTTTTAACAACATCAGCGCCATTAGTCAGACCGCCTGCCGCATGATCATCAGACAACTGCCGCGACTGGTTACGCAACGGGTCGGGCTGAACCACAGGCGCCGGATCCGCAGCGGGTGCGGGCTTCTTGAGCGTACTCAGGCTGTCATTAAGCGTGTCGATCGACCTGTTTATTGAATCAACATTCACCCCGTCGCCGGATTGCACGGCCCGGTTTATATTGTTCAGAACCTTCGCAGTCCTCGCTGCAGTCTCTCCCGTATCATCAATAGTAAAATCTATTGTGCTTTTCTTAATGGCGGCAGCAGATAGAGGCCTTTTTTCCTTTACCGCAGCAGTCAGTTCAACAACCTCTTTCGCAAAAAAGCGGGAATTGAAAAAACCTCCCTGCTTTACATATTTATGGCTGATCGGAATAGCCTCATCACCGTGCTCTCTTCTCAACTGCTTCATTGCCTCGTTGTAATTTTCAGCCGTGATTTTAAAATATTTCATCTTTCACTCTCCTGAATATCTGTATTTTCGGAACAGTTTATTTACTATATTAAAAAGGTCAGGCCGCGCTCGAAAGGAGAGCAGAGGCAACAACATTGACCTTAATATTCCTGGAAATTTCGTTATACGCTATAACGGCCGGCGCCTGTATCTCCCGCTCAAGCAGCGCGAATGTAACGCTTCGTATCTGCGGAGAAACCAGAAATACCGGAGTAAAACCCATCTTGCCTGAACGCTGATACGCATCAAACAGAGAAGAAAGAATCGCATTATGTGTATCAGGATCAAGGCCGAGCACCCGCCCTTCTATCGGGTCTTCATGTATGGATCCCCTGATTAGATTTTCAATTTCAGGATCAACGGTTATGACCGAAAGTACATTATCGCTGTCAACATACGCGCCGGTTATCTGCCGTGAAAGCGCGACACGGACAAATTCGGTGAGCATACCCGGATCTTTTGTATAATCAAAATAAGTTGTTAGCGTTTCGAGTATTGTAACCATATTTCTTATGGACACGCGCTCACGCAGAAGGTTCTGAAGCACCTTCTGTATGTCGCCAAGAGATATATTCTTGTCTTCGATTTCCTTGACCACGGCGGGATAATCCCCCTTGATGTTGTCAATAAGCTTCCTGACCTCTTCGCGCCCGAGAATCTCGTCTGCGTGACGCTTGATAATCTCCGTCAGGTGCGTCGCAATAATAGTCGGGCAATCAACCACGGTGTATCCCCTGCTCTCTGCGGAATCCCTGACTTCGGGTTCAATCCAGATCGCATTCAGGTTGAACACAGGTTCAATAAATTCAACCCCTTCAATTTTGTCAGACACATCACCCGAATCCATTGCCATCAGCTTGCCGATCTGAAGAGAACCGCGCCCCACCTCGATACCCTTAATGAGTATTGAGTACATCTGAGGTTCAAGTTCCATGTTATCCCTTATGCGTATAGGGGGGACTATAAGCCCCATGTCCAGGGCGCTTCTGCGCCGTATGTTTGTTATGCGGTCAAGAAGAGTCCCCCCCTGTTCGGGGTCAACCAGGGGTATAAGGTTATAGCCGATCTCAACCTCGAGCGGATCAATCTGTATAAGCGGCAGAACCGATTCGGGCCTGCTGTCCTTGCTTGCGGCCTGTTTTGCCTCGGACTCGAACTGTTCGCGTTCCTCCTCCTGACTCTGGGTGAGCAGGTATCCGAGCGCCGCAAGGCCGGCAGATAAAATGATAAGTGAAAGTTTGGGAAACCCGGGGATTAGTACAGCCGCTCCCAGCGCCCCGGCTGTTATATATAGAGCCCTGGGCTGCGACCCCATCTGGTCTGCCAGTTGCACGCCTAAGTTGTCGTCCGAGACAGCCCTTGTTACGATAATACCTGTCGCCGTTGTTATAAGAAGTGACGGGATCTGCGCGACCAGTCCGTCGCCTATACTGAGCAGCGTATATGTCCTCAGGGCAAGCTCGAATGACTCGTTGCGCTGAACTACCCCTATAATAAAACCGCCTACAATATTTATTATTGTTATGATAATACCGACTTTTACGTCCCCCTGTACAAACTTGGACGCACCATCCATAGCGCCGTAGAAGTCAGCCTCTCTGCGTATATCCTCGCGCCTTTTTATGGCCTCGTCCTCTGTGATAAGTCCGTTGGAAAGGTCTGCGTCAATACTCATCTGCTTGCCCGGCATTGCATCCAGAGTGAACCTGGCAGCAACTTCAGCGGTACGGGTCGCGCCCTTTGTAATTACAATATACTGAACAGCCACAAGTATTATGAAAATGATGAATCCTACGACGTAGTTCCCCTTGACGACAAAATTACCGAATGTGCGGATTATTTTGCCGTCAAAACCTGCCCCCTGGAGGAGTATGAGCCTTGTGGAGGAAACATTCAGTGCAAGCCTGAAAACAGTTGAGACGAGAAGCAGCGAAGGAAAAACCGAAAAATCGAATGACCGCTGGACAAACATTACGATCATAAGTATGAGCAACCCCAGCATTATACTTACTGCCAGAAAAAAATCCAGGAGAAATGTAGGCAGTGGTATAATCAGCATAAGCACAACCGAGATCACGCCTATACCCATGAGTATATCAGTCTTTTGCATCCATGCCCTCTGTCCGGGCGCAAGTGATAACATTCTGGTCCGGGCCATAATATAATCTCCTTAGATCAGATCGCCTGCCTGAGTTTCTGGTTTCTTCTGTATAGCTCTGCGTATATGAGCGACACAGCCCGGAAAAGATC
>Ga0255347_1001810_pt1 | contig 32374 bp, 43 predicted proteins | sample wastewater_treat_2_FD_192479 | JGI IMG/M metagenome (GOLD analysis project Ga0255347, IMG submission 192479) | Wastewater microbial communities from Lulu Island WWTP, Vancouver, Canada - plant24 | ecosystem: Engineered > WWTP > Wastewater > Unclassified | place: Canada: Vancouver, British... | reverse complement strand
TCTTTGGGACATCTTGATTAATATAATTTTCATATCCCCAACAAAGCTTGTTATTTTTAAAAGGGTCTGTTTTTTTGTTTGCAAGTTTTAAATTTCTTGCACTCCCGTAGTTTGCAAAGAATTTTTTAGCCATAGTCTCATCAAGATATACCCCGCCGACATCGGGGCATCTTTTAAGTTTATCAACATCGTACTACCGGTATACGATAACTTCGTAAAACTAGTTTTTCCTGTCGTTCTTGATAGCTGTAACTTCATCTCTGATTTCTTTGACCGAGACCTTTATTCCCTGTAAAGCTTTTCTGACTTTCGCTCCCGCTGAATTATTGCCGCCATCAAATTTCTTTGCATAAACAAGCAAATCTTCAATGACACTGACAATACTTTCATTGATCATGTTTTCAATAGATATAGGTACCGCTTCTTTCTTCTTTGCCATAATATCCTCCTTCTGGTATTCAAAATAAGCTCTTTTAATTCGCTCATTATTGGGATTGCACTTAATCATGTTGAAAGCTCCTTATTAATGTCAGTGTTAACGATAGAGGGATTAAACCCTATTATAAATATAATTACAATACTTAGTGCAGTTTAAGAACGCAAAGCTTTAGGTTTTGACTTACTAAGTCTTTGTCGCATAGAATTGAGGTCTTTAATGCCAACTATTAATCCAGCGGAAAGGCGAACATTCTGACGCAAGTTTACGCAACGAGATTTAGATACTTCTTCCTGAGAGTCTACTCTTGGAAAATCGTATTCATGTAATTGATTTTTAGTCATTCCCGTTAATTTTCTTGCTATTGTGCTCATGGATATCCTCCTTGGTTTTGGCATGTTAAATAGTTTATCCTTTGACGATGGACAATTCCTATTTACTGTAACCATTTATTTCTCCTTTCAAATACATTGTAATGTATTTTAAACAATTCCTACATCTTTTTTTTTCTTCCGGGTTTTTTCCTTTCTTTTTTTAGTAAGAGAGTTCTACATTCCTTGACAACTTTGTATACTCTTTGTTGAGAACAATTAAGTAACTTAGAAATTTCTTTAGGTTGTAATCTATTAAAGAAAAATAGTTGTACTATTCTAGTATATGTGTCTGTAGAAAAATCAAAAGGAGAAGGAATATCAGAACTTATGTTTTGTTCAGTTATATTTATATCCGTGAATAGAATTTCAAATTGATATCCTTTTTGGGGGATATTATCTTGATTAACATAAGCTTTGTAACCAGGACAAATTTTATTGTGTCTGTATGGATCATTTTTTTGATTACATTCCTTAAAGAAATGACATTTTTTCTCACTACATTTAATTAAAGACATAAAGTATCCTTGAATTGAGAAGGGTCAGTCCATTCTAGAAATTCTTCAAATTTTACAATCATTAGATTCATTGGTTTGATAGATATCAAACAATCACTATATTTTCCAAATAGATTTTCTAGATACAAAAAATAGTCTTTGTCAATACATATACATATTTTTCTTTGTGGTCTCCTAAATATAAGAATTGGGTGTTTACAACATTTCATAGCATCTTCCTGGCATTGTTTAAAGAATTGCTCAAGTTGGGTAATCTTCTGATTAGAATCTAGTAAATCAAGAACACCCCAATTCCCATAACCGGTCTTACACTCAATAGACCATTTATCAATTAATCCCTTCCCACAAGGATCTGAGCAGGTAATGTCTCCTGACTGATATGCTGTGTCTTTTTTAGTTTTTCCTCTTATAGTAAATCTTCCGCCAGAGCTATGGCTTCTGTAAAATATGTCATCTCTTTCTCCTTCTGAAAACCAAAGAGAAAGTTTGGAGGCAACTTCTCTTTCAAATCCGCTTCCTTTCGATTTACCAGAACCTGGTTTCTTCTTTTTATCTGACATATGATTCTCCATTTCTTTGTTCAATTTCTATTACTTTATCAGCAGCTTTTATCATTCCTGGAAGATGAGAAATTAATATCACTTGTATATTTAATTTTGAAGAAATCTCTTTTATCATGTCTGAAGCTTTTTGTTGGAGGTCAAGACTTAGAAATCTAAAAGCCTCATCAATAATCATTACGGGTCTAGTTCTTTTTATTGACCATAAAGCAACCCTAAGTGCAAAGCTGGCTATGTCAACAGCACCACCACCAGCTGTATTAATCAAATCATTTGTTTCATTGCTATCCTTAGAAAATATTAGATCTGCCTCCATTTTATTTCTTCTTTGTACAAAAAGAAGATTAAATTTATAAGGGTTTGTAAACACCGATGCTAAAGCAGAGGACACCAAATTACTAATTTGATATTCGAGTTTTTTCTGAGTTTCTGAAGAAACAATTTGAATAATTCCTCTTGCTTTAAGATGATTTTCATAATCAAGTTTATTTTTCTTTGTAGTTTCTATACAATCCTCTCTTTGTTGAATCAATAGTTTTCTCTGACCTTGTTTTTGATTTAGAATCTTTCTAAAATCTACCATGGATAGGACTCCTGAAGTATTTCAAATTTTCTCCGAATTTCTTTTTCTCTGATTGATAGAGATTCTTCTTCTTTAGTTATCCATTCTTTTGCTTGTTCTAAAGTAAATCCGTAAGTTTCTTTTAGGCGCTTTTCAGTTTCTTCCATTCTGCCTTGTAGGTTAGCTTCCTTTTTCTTTGATTCCTCAATTTTTCCGTGTAGAATTTCAACACTTTTCATTATTCTATCCATTAGAACACTCCTTTATAATTTGAATGATTTCTTGGTCAATTTTATTGTTCCTTACATAATTATCCAGGTTACTAAGGAAGGACAAGTCCATATTTTTATGTTCTGACAATCCAGAAATAAATGCTTGAAGATCCCTGTTGGCTTCTCTTTCCCTTTCAACTTTTTCTAATCTAAATACCTTTTCTGGGTATTCAATAGGCAAATCAATTTCTTCAAATTCTCTTGTGGAGATATCAAATATTACTACTTTGGGCTTATGAGTGATCTGGTTGATAGATGATCTTGATATGGATCCAAGGTTAAACAAATATCTATTTTTCAATTTGTATTGAAAACAAGCATGGTTATCTCCAGAGACAATTAGGTCAAATTTATTCAATCGAAGAAATGAGTTTGCCATCTCAAAGTCTTTTTGTCCTTCCCACAACTTTTCCTTGATAATCATTCTATGTGTTAGTAGAATATTGAATTTTTCAGTATTCTCTATTTCTGGAATTTCTTCTCCATAAGAGGATCCATAGATAACTGTTTCTGATAGTTCTTTCTTTCCTAAGAGATGTAAATTATGGTTTGATTCTTTCAATGCTGCTAGAAAAGTATTTTCTTTGTTTCTGTATCGAAGATCATGTTGCCCCCATATAGTGTAAATGGGGATGTTCTCAAATGATTTAATCAGAAAGGTGACTTTTACAAAGAAGTCATAGGAAAGGCTTGGGCTGTCTGAAAAATCTCCTGGTTGAAGAATACAATCACAACTTCTAAGGCAAGCTATTTCTAGAATTGTACCAAATTTTTTTAGAATAGTTTTTTCATAATCATCCATTCTGTTCTCTGGACATTTGTTTGTCAGATGAAGATCACCGGTAATCAGTACTTTCATTTTACTATCTCCTTGATCTTCTTTTCTGTAATAGAAGAGCCACACATTGGGCAGATTTTCTTTTCTGTCAGTAAAGTTTTTAGTTGAATTCTACTTTCTTCAGTTAGCTTCTTCTGATTGTTATAGTCTTCCTGAAGTTGTTTAAGAAGTAAAATATAGTTGTATATTTCTGTAATTTTTTTCTTAGAGGTTTGGCATATATTAATTTCTTCTTTCAAGTCTAAACAACATTTTTCCCCTTGTTGCTTTTCTCTTTCTACAACTAATTCTTTTCTTAGAGAAAATATTGTTTGAACAAAAGAATTTACTTCTTTGTACACTCTTTTCTTTTCTTTGAGATCAGTAATTTTGTTCTGAATCTCTTTGACCTCTCTTTCAAGACTTATCAGAGGAGTTATTTTTCTAAATTCTTCAACTATATATAAACATTTTTCTACAAGATCCTTAGTTTCAATAAGTTTTAACTTATCATTCTTAAGGATTTTTTCTTCTTCCTCAATTGTGTCTAATTCAATCTCAGCCTGAGCAACCCAGGACATACTTTCTATCTGATTTGTGAGATTTGTTATACTCTCTTCCCCATAACTGATTTTTCTCTTTTTATCAAGTATTCTTGAATTGAGATTTTTAAATATAGTATCAATTATATCAAGACCAACCAGAGAATTAAGCTTCTTGGCAACATCCCCTGGAGAATCATTCAATAGAAAATAAGGATCGTGTTGTGTTTGCAGATTGATTTCTGATAGATTAAAGAGATCTGTTACTTCCTGAGGAACATCTGAACGAACAGCTTCATATTCAGAGAATCCTTTTTTAGAGTTAATCAGATACTTTACTTTCCCATCAGTCCTTTCTTTTCCAACAGTTCCTTCTGACATCTCAATATTGACTGAAACTTTATCATTTTTTTCACAGTACCAATTTTTTATTGAATCACCAGAAGGTCTATTTTCAGTCACCCATCTGATAGCTCTAACAATAGATGATTTGCCGGAATCACTTGTTCCTCCAATTACATTCAAACCTCCACAAAATTCAACAGTAGAATTCTTGTGTCCCTGAAAATTTGTTATAGAAATTGATTTTAGCATAAATCCTCTTACAAAAGGTGAGGTGGTATGGATGCCCGTACAATAAACAAACAATTGCCCCTTATTCCATAGTTCTGTTTGCAGTGCAGTTCAGCTTTCACCCCACCTCATTTTAGATTGAAAATTCTAACCCATTTCATAAATTCTTTTTCTTGAGACATAGAAACCAATCCATAGATGCTAAACACCCCTAAAAAGGTACTCTTGAGTAGTATATTTTCCTTGTAAATAGGTAAAGGAATATCTTTTAGGGGGAGGGATACCAACAATCGATTTCTATCCCGAATTTCCCCAGATTCATGTATTTTAGAAAACACCTTTCCTTGAGTCAATTCTCCTGTAAGAAACTTAATTGCTGTCTTTTCTCCAACCCCGGGAATACCAGAAACATTATCACTAGTACATCCTGACAATGCTTTTACTTCTGACCAGGTTTCCGGTTGTATGGAGTATTTTCTGATAAATTCTTTTTTTGTTGTTAGTTGTTTTTTTGATATATTGTATAAAGAGCAGAAAGATAAAAGCTGTAGTAGGTCATTGTCACTAGCTACTACTATATTAGAACCCTCTAATTTTTTAACTAGTATGGCAATCAAATCGTCAGATTCATATCCTTCTACCATAAAGATATTTCTGAAACCTAATTCAGGGAGAATTTTTTCTCGTAATTCATTGAATTGTTTAAAAGCAATAATATCCAATTCTTTTTCCTCTTGGGATCGAGTATCAGGACGTCTATTTGCTTTGTATTTGGGATATAATTCTTTTCTAACTGATTCTTTTGAATCCCAACAAAAGTAAAAATTATTTGATTCAAAATGTTCAGCTAAGATTAGTATATGTCGGAGAAAACCAAAAATGATCTCTGTATGGCTCCCACGGTAGGTGAGACCTTGGGATAGAGCAAATCTACACACATAACAGAGATAGTTGCAATCCACTATGATGTTGATAGACATTACTATCTAACCTTAGTTGGTCTATTTAAATCAAAATGTTGTTCTACCTCGTCCCATAAATCAATTACTGAACTTTTCAATTGTTGTTCCAATTTATTTTCTTCTACGTAGGAAACTGCCTTGTCTAGAGAAACATAACTTTTACCATCTGGACAAATATAGGTTGTTTCCCCTTTCATTGTTTTTATATATTGTAATTCATCTCGGATAGAATCTACCCCATAACCAAACACAATAGATAGAGGACATTCCCGGAATGGAGAATCAACGGTTGATTTTCTTATAAAACATTTACTTTCAATTCCAACAATTCTTTTAACTTCTTTTCCATTGATTACTGTTTTCTTTTCAATTTTACCTACTGAGGAAACCCTAATTCGAATAGAAGAGTAAAAAGGAATTGCTTGTCCACCAGGAGTTGTTTCTCCATATTCTCCATCTCGTACTTGATTAGAACAAGCAATGATCCAACCATTGTTTGAAATAATTCTTGCAGTTTTTCTCAACCCTTCACTAAATTCTTTGGCCCTCCTCATCCCCATTTTATCCCCTTTCTCTAATTCCAACTCTGTAGAAAGAGCAGCAAGGGAATCAGTAGCAATAACATTTATCCCATCTTCTTTTGGTTGCCAACCATATATTTTTTCAAAAACTTGTGATACAGTATCTGGTCGGTAGTAATCTTTTGCATCAAGTTTTATACCATAGATTCTAGCATACTCCTGATCAAGACGAGCCTCGGGGTCTAGAAACATAACTTGACCACCCCGGGATTGTGCAGAAGCTCCTATTTCTGATAGTATTGCTGTTTTACCAGACCCAGGAGGACCAAAGATTTCCATAATAAGACCCCCTGGTATTCCCCCTCCCTTCCTTCTCTTTCCAGAAATAGCAAGGTCAAGAAGGGTGGATCCGGTAGAAATCACTCTATCAAAGTAAAAGTCATTTTCTTCTCTTTTAATATCAGACCTTATTTCCTTTTGAACCTGATCAGCGGAGTCTTGTGTGGATAGCTGATTAGGTTCTCTTCTCTTTAACATATACTAACCTCTCCTTCTCATGCTAGATTTGTTAGCCTTTTTTTCAGCTTCAATTCTTTCTGCTTCATCAGCACAAGAATCATATTTTTTACAGTTACCACAATTGATCAATTGATCAATATCAATACCAAACTTCCCGTTAGAAGGACAAGGATTGTTTGAGGCAGTATTGGAAGGAGGAGTTCCTTCTTCTGTTCTATGTGGTCTTCGGGAAGAACCTCTGGGGGGAGTCATGTCAGGGACATCATCCTCAGATTTCTTTTCTTCCTCTTTCTTTTCTGAGATTTTTCCTAAGAACAATTTCTCAATCTGATCATAAGTAGGAATAACAATCACTTCATCTAAGGTGAAAGATTGGTCAAGAGTAGCATCTGAAATGATATAATCTCTATCTAGAAGTTTATGTCCCTGAATAGTTCTGTATTCATCATTGGCTACCTCGAAGGAAATGGATTTACCAACATCAACATCTGAGTAAGGGATTGCACCACCACCCCTGGGATTTTTAGCAGCAAGCTGTATAGGCCCTTCTCCATATTTGTAAGAAACTTCCCAAATCTGGACACCTTTTGCTTCTTCTTTACCATCATCATAACAAACAATGTTGTAAACACATCTTCTTTTAGGAGAAATGTCTTTGTAATTCTCCCACTCCTGACCATCCCGAATTCTTTGATCAATTTCTTCACAAATAGGACAAGGCAATCCATAGTTTCTAGTAGGACAAACAACCCAATCTTTGCCTGGACCAATGTTGGTGTGAACATACACCTCTAACCAGTAGGCATAATCCCCCTCTTTGATGGGATGACGTTTATCAACCTTAGTGGGATAGTTTTTGCCAGCAATGAATGGTATGATATCAATGATATGTGGTTCATCCTTTGTAATTCTTGCCTGCCATATTGGCAGATTCAAATCAGGTTTGAAATATTTCAGTGAAGCATCCCCACCCTCTCTACGCTCACTACTTTCCTGAGTTCTTCTCAAAAGTTCATCTTTAGCTTTTGCTCTATCAAATCTTCTCATCTTTCTTTCCTCCTTTTTCATGTTCTGTTTTTACCTCAAAATAACTACGAACAGCCGCCTTACTTACAATTCTAGTAATCATGTACAAAAGAAAAATACCAACGATTACTATTAACACCCACCAGAAATTCATACTTCTTCCTTCCCAACCCTTCTCTGAAGTCTAGGATTCTTTCTGAGAAAATCTAAATGGTTTTCTCTATCGTTAGAATCAACTAAGTCTTTTGCTTCTTGCTTGATTTTTGGATCAGCCCAATATCCAGAAATATAAAGATCTGTAATTTTTTCTAATGCTTTCTTTCTATGTTCAAATGCTTCTCTGGCAGCATTGAGGATTTTTGCATTCTTGTTTGCAAGTAGAAGAGATTCACTTGCTTCTGTATAGACTTTTTGTCGAAGGATAGTATTTTGTATTGAGCTTTCTGTAATCTTATCAATCCCATAAGATGAAGGACTGGTTCTTATTTGCAAATCCAATTCTGCTTTAATAAGATCAAGTCTTTCTTTTGCTTTGTCTCTTTCAAATTGAGCTTCCACTTCTTTCTCTGCCCAATTCAAAAATAGAACAGGTTGGTTCATCCATTCCCTATCTAAATTATACTTATCAATAACTATATCTTCTCTGTAACCCATATTTCTCTCCTTTTATACAGTAATTTTCTTCTTCATTCTAATTATAATTTACTTTAAACAATTTTAGTAACTAAGTAACAAGTATTTATCATACCTGCTTTCCCTGAATACATCCAAGAATCTGAAAACAAATCAATGATATTAGCTGCTCGGTCAGAAGAACTATCCAATAAAACTTTAGACATGTAAGATAAAACAGCATATCTTATTTTCTCAGGCTCATCATCAATCTTTTTTAACATATCTGCTATTGTTTTCCAAGGCACAGATGGTTTCAAAAGTAATTGACATAACTCCAAAAGAGAAACCTCATTGATTGTATTATCCAAAATAACTTGTAAAGCATCCTCTTCATTCTCTATATCAATTACTTGATCTAACATCACTAAAGCTTGTCTAGGGCTTCCATCACAATATTCAGAGATTTTTTGAAGAATTGTGGGAGCCATTTCTATCTTTTCCTGTTGACAAACTCTTTTAAGAATTTTTATAATTTTTGCTCTCTGTAATGAGCTAACTTGAAAAGTTGTACAACGAGTTTTTATTGTTTTCAAAAGTTTTTCAGGGTCAGTGGTTACAAGAATAAAATATACATGTTTTGGGGGTTCTTCCAAAATCTCCAGCATAGCATTTTGAAACTCATTTGTGGCTTTGTGAGCTTCATTTAAAATGAATATTTTTATATTTCCTCTTAAAGGCGCATACTTACAAGAATCTATAATTTCTCTAGCAGTGTCAATTCCTCGCATTTTACTTATGTTGTATTCTCTGATGTCTTCTGGAGAACCCCCTAATCTGTTTGCTACTATTCTTGCCAAAGTAGTTTTTCCACAACCACTAGGTCCTTGAAATAGAAACGTATGGGGAATACCGTAAGGTCTCTGTAAACAGGATTCGAGGGATTCTATTATAGAATCATTTCCTACAATTTCTTCTAAGGTGTTTGGTCTATATTTAATACTTAGGGGATAATTTGTAAGGTCGTTCATTTAGTTAATCCTCTCTTTTTGTTTTAGTGTACCAACTTCCATCTATTGGAGTTATGTCTGTTTCTACCTCAAGAGGAACAATAATCTCTGGAACAGCTTTTCTCAGATCCTCACACATAATTCTTTTTACGGTGGTGATTACATGTTCCTCTTCAGAAGGGTATAAATCAAACACAATACTGTCATGGATTTGTCCAATCAATTTTGTTTTCCAGTTCTCCTTTTTTCTTAACTTGTTAATCTCAATTAGACTCCATAACAAGCAGTGAAAAGCACCTCCTTGAATTGGAGAGTTTATTATTTGATTTTTGGATAAAAATCCACCTCTTCTGTGGCCAAAAATCATTTCTACATACCCCTTACGATTGTAGAATTCTACTATATCCTCCTGCCACTCTTTAAAAACATAGAATTTTTTCCAAAAAGCTTCCGAAACTGATTGAACATGATCTTGAAATTTGTAATAATTTGTTATTTGTTTCTTTTGCAAATGTTCAAGAAGATTAGTTCCTTGAACAGTTTTTAAGTTCTTTACTTCATTCCAGAGATTAGCAGAACAGGCTTGATATGTGCTACCATAGAATTGTGGAAAAACAAAACCATTCTTGGCATAGAATCTTATGTCTTTACTAACCTGGTTGTTCCTCAGTTTGAATAAATCACATGCTTGATCTCTATGCATATCAGTAGAAGGGTCGTGAATATATTCAATCAGTTTTGGATCATGGGTATATACAGCAGCAAGTCTTACTTCAATAGAACTGTAGTCAACTTCTGCCAGTTTGTTTCCAGGTGAAGGTAAGATTCCTCTTCGTATTGTTCTTTTAGCATCCTCATCTCGGGTAGGGATGTTTTGGAAGTTGGGGTTTTGGGAACTGGATCTGTAACTCTCTGCAATATGAAGATTAAAAGAGGGATGAATTTTCCCATTATTTTCTTCCCTTTTAAATTGTCCTAGATAAGTATCTCTAATTTTTAGAAGTTTTCTTAACTTAATAAGGGTGGTAGCAAAAGGAGATTTTAACTGAGTTAGAGATGCAAAGTCTACAGATTCAACCCCTGAATTTGTGGTTTTTGGAGAAGAACAACCAAGAATTTTATAAAATAGTTCTCTTAAATCTTTAGAAGAATTCAAAGACAATATTCTACCTGTTTTTTCTTGATATAATTTTGCTTCCTTACTGTTACTAAGTTCAGATGTTAGTTTTTCTATTTGTTTAGTAAGTGCTTTTTCCTCTTTTGAGAAATAGGAAGTATCAACCCTAATTCCTTCTTCTTCAACATCACAGAATGCTAATATTCCTTCAAAAAACAATGCATCTGCTTTTCTCAAACCGGGAAGTCTTTGAAACTCTTTCTTTTGCTCTTCATATAGTTTAAAAGTAAGAAGTGCGTCTGATCCATTGTATATACAAAGATCTTTTATAGACACTTGATCAAGTTTGTTACTATTATCTGAACCAGAACTAATGAATTTGTTGATAGAATCGGTGTAATCCTGAACACCCCATCTAACAAAAGATTGAAATTTCAAGCCTGTGGTACCCCTTCTATCGTCAAGTATATGTTGGGAAGTCATGGTATCTGATAACCACCCTTGAGGGACAACTTTAAAAATCTGCCTACTCCATTTATCTTCAAACTTTAAGTTTTGGGCAATTTTCTTTACTTCTGGATCAATAAGAATTTCTGACCACAACCTACTAATAATCATCCTCTGAATTTCTACAACTTCAGGATGATCAAATCCAAAGGAGAATGCTTCTTCTGAAGAACAGGCCACTCCTATTGACCAAATCTTTTGGTTATTTTTATAAGGATTCAGAGAAGAAGTCTCATAATCGAAAGCAACAAGTTTGTTTTCTTTGATCTTCTTTAAAATATTTTTGATATCATCAATATTTGTTAAAACTTTTACAAATTTTGTAGGGTTAAATTCTACAGGTTTTGTTAAACTCAAACAAGATAAGGCCCATTTCAAATCTCTGGTGAAGAAATCTTTCGCTTCTTTATTACCTTGTCTAAGAATAAAGGAGGGGTGAAATAGAGGTATGACCCAACAATTGTATTTTGGATATGGAATATATCTTTTTCTATAGGCTAAAATATTAAGATCAGATATATTATCAATGAAAAATCCTTCTAATGCAGAACCTCCCATTAACCAAATGAAGTCTGGTTTAAGTAAATCAATTGTTTTTGACAGTCTTGAATAACAAAACTTCATTTCTCTCCTAGAGGGTTTTCTATTATTAGGGGGTCTACAATTAATAATATTTGTTTTCCAGAAATCCCTATCTAGGCTACAATCAAGTGAATTTAAGCATTCCCTGAAGAGCTTTCCAGCATCCCCTACTAATTGTGTTCCTTGCTCATCCTCAGTTTTTCCTGGAGCTTCTGCAATTATCAGTATTTTCTTTCTTCCTTGTCCGGTAAACTCCATCTTAGGAGAAACACAACCTTCATATAGTCTACATTGATCGCATGGATCTATAGACTTAGAAGTATTCAATTTTTCTTTGTTACCTCTAGTTTTACTGACCCTATGGATTATTTCTTCACCTGAGAAAAAACCTTTCATTCTACACCTATATTTGGAGAGCTAATATGTGGGAGAAAGAATCAGAAGTAAATAATACTCTATCTTCAGATACTAACACTTCTGTTGACTTCTCTAGAATTTGCTTAAAAAAATAAGGATTTATAACAAATGAAATTTCTTCCCCTTGGTAAGAAGAAGGTATTTTTTTCTCTATCCATCCAGAAGAATTAGAACTTCTACATATGATTGTGCCTTTCTCTACCTTAATATTGATCCTTTTGTCCAAATCAAAATCACCCTCAGATAAGATACTAACCATTTCTACCGCTGTTAGGAGTTCTGGAGGTAATTTTACATTTATTCCTTTGACAATGAAGAATGAGGAAGTTTCGGGATATTCTTCTAATATAACCCTAGAACTAAATATTCCTCCAGAGGATAGTTTAAAATGAATCCAACTATTCAATAGTGAATAATGAGTAATGGTATATCCCAACAATTCTTTTGCTGAAGAAATTGGTAATAGAAAACCTACCGGTACGGATCCTTTCATTGTGTATCTACTGATTCTAACATCATCAGAGGATTCAACCCTATTGTTCCTTATGCAGATAGATGAAAGGAACTTTTGTGTTAAGTCTCTTGAAGCAGAGAATAAACAAAGTTCAATTCCTTTAGTAAAATCTTCAGGAAGTTCAAACCATTCTTCTCCAATGGTTAGAGAATTGAGAAGATTAAAAATCTCTCCTTCCAGTAAACAAGTAAATCCTGATTTAACTTTTGGGGTAGTGATATTAAGTTGATTGTTTTTGAAAGACAGTTCCAATTCTTTAGATGTCAATTTTGATACAACCTGAAAGAATGTTTCCGATGATATTGAACATTGAAAATCAGTAACAAAAGGGTAAGACACACTTATTTTATCATTGTAAGAACAAATTCTCTTCCCTGTAAAAATATAATGAGTAGATTGTTCTACAAATTTTTTCTGAGATATTCCCGGTTGAAGTTTACTAAGAATTTCTTGGAATTCTTTTGTCTGTACTTTCATTTCTCTCTCCTAACAAATTTTTAAGTACCTTTTCAAAAGTTTTTTCATTGAGAGTAACATAGGACTCCAAATGATTTTTTACTTTCAATCTCCTGTTGAGATTCATATTTTCTCTAGATAATGTGCCTGCTAAGTATATTTTCATTTCTCTAATCCAAACCCTTTCCGAAACACTGTTTTGTGAGTAAATACTGACCAAGGATATTCTGGTTGATTCTTTTCAAAATCTTGAAAATAGACTATATTTAATGCTGATCTTTCTCTATAATGGTTTGTTAATCCTTTCTCTACAATAATTTCTACTTGTCTTGTTTTTTCATCTAACCACTTTTCCCCTTCTTGTAATTTGTAATTGGTATCAACCTTCTTAAACTCTGACTTCCCTAGAGAGAAACCTTTACACTCAAAATATTCCAATATGGGTTTTCTATCCATTTCAGAAATAGTAGAGAAATGAGAATTTTCTATACCTACAGAGAGTGATCTATTTGATATACAAATCTTTGTAGGAGTAATTTGGTAGTTGTATTTTCCATCTTTTTTTGCAGGAATGTAAACATGACCATAAGCAGACATCAAAGACCAGGACATAGAGTCAACTGAGTACCAGGGATATCTACTCATAATTTCTGCTGCTGTCAATCCAAACCCATGGCACTTTACTTTTGGAAATCCTTTTTCATCTAACAAATATTTTCTCCATATTTTGTCTAATGAAAGAAGTCGCTGGGTAGTGTTCATTTCAGAAATAGCACCAATAGCAATGTAATCTGTTTCTTTCATATACAACAGAAGATATTTAGGATCAGCATGTGCATGATAAACTGGTAAAGGATTTACTCCTTTAGATCTCATATACTTCCAATTTTCATAGCTTTTCTCCCCATCTTGATCACCAATGATATCAAGATTAGCGTAAATATCGAGATATTTTTCATATTTTTTGATAAACTCAATATATTGATCAATATCAATATATATACCTTTTGTCATAGCTGTGTAGGCACCTGAATCTAAAAAGAAACTCTGGTCATTCATATTGATACTCCTGCTAATTCTAATGCTTTAAATGTCTCATCAGTCCGAGTTTGATCATACAATCCCTTCTTCATTTTGTTAATGTATTTCAAGGTTCCTTCCCACTCCAGGATATTGTTTTCCATAGTTTCTTCAATGCCATTACATTTAAAAGATACCCATCGTCTAAAACAAGCACCACAAGCACCACAAGGAACAGGACCTTCAAAATAACAGCTTCTGGTCTTTAGCAAATTTTCTTTATCAAAGCCATGAACCAGATACCACTTGATCATCTCTGTTTTTGTCATTTTTGCAAAAGGTGTTGTTACCTGAATTTTTCTCTTATTTAAAAAGGAAATGAAACCACCAATGGTTTCAAAAAATTCAGGGGATCTGTCCGGAATTGACATTTCTGCTTTTTGTACTACAAGAACAAGATTGTCAGCATAGTTAGATGCTATCATCAACATCAAAGCATTCCTCATAGGAATATTTGCATCAGGCTTTTCCCACTTACCCAGATTGAGGGAATCATCAATAATAGTATCTGGTATGGTATTTTTGATAGCTTCCAATTCAAAAGATTGATAACGATGATTTATTTTGCAATACAAGGTTTTGGGTCTATTTAAAAATTCCCAAGCAATGTAAGAATCTAACCCTCCTGAATAAAGAAGTAATGATGTCATAGTTCCTCCATCCTCTTTGCACAATTGTCTATGTAAACATCTGCTCTAAACTTCCCAAATATGATTTCATGAAAAAGAACCCCATACTTATTCAACCAATCAAGAGTTACTTCCCGGTTCTCTGGATACCTAGCAGTGAAAAGAACTACTTGGTGCCCTTCATGGAATAGTTTATTTACTTTTTGAATTGCTTCTGGTATAGGTTTTGCTTTGGAATATTCCCACCAACTCTGTTGGTCTTCACATATGGTCCCATCAATATCAATTGCATAAATCATACATATTTCCTTTTCACTTTAATTATATAAGGTTTTAAACAAAACCTACAAAAAAGATTTCAACTTATTTTTATCTTTTTCAGGTAGGACAAGACGATTAATAATATTTTCTATTGATGGTGTTTTTATTCTATTAGACAATATTGGTCTATCAGTCAAAAATATTCTAGTGTCAGGAACCCCAGCTCTATCAGATGCCAGTATTGATAATTTGGTGCTTCCACATTCTGTACACAGGTGGGGAAGTCCATCAATAAATTTTGGATTGTCACATGATACGGTCAACCTAAAAGGAAAGAGAAGTTTACTCCCAAGAACCCACTCTTCTGTTTTTGTTAATCTTTGCATCACTGGTAGGAAACTTATATTGTTTCCTGAAATGTAACCATAATTTTTAAGAGATTCTAAGGCATTATTGAATTGAAAAGAATTATCTGGATAACCACCAACCTCTTCAGAAAGTTGATACCAGCCAGCAGAAATCACAATTCTATCTGTTTGATTACTTGTTATCATAGATTCCCCTATTGCCATCGTCATAGAGGCAAAGATAGAATTTCTACCACTGCTCCAAGCAATAGTACTTTTAATAAAATTGCTACCACTGTTTATATCTATATCATCTGATGTCAACATACCTTTTTCTGGAAGGGAACTATAAAAAGGCCTAAGGTCTATTATTTGGTTTTTACATCCTAAATACTTCGACATTTGTTCTATAGCCCATAGCTCAGAAGTCATTGACTTCTGACCATAAAGAAAATGAACTAAGGTTATTTCGTATCCCAACTTGCTCAGAATAAAAGCTGTTAAACTACTGTCAATCCCTCCTGATCCAACTACTAAAACCTTTGTAACTTCAGTTTTTGTTTTCCCCCAGGTAGGGTGAAGAAACCTTGGGGAGTATTTCTGTTTAAATTGAAATCCTGACTGGATATCTGTCTCTACAATAGTGTAACCATCAATGTAATGATGATACCAGCTTTCCCACACATTGACCCCATCTTGGGTTTGCCCTGTCAAAGAGAATAGTAACTTACTCAGGAAGTCATTATCAGAATGTAAAAAATAACCATATCCTCTAATATACATATGTGCCAAAGGGTTGAAAGAAGTTACAGCATAGAGTTTATTCTTTCGTTTATCAAACATAATGAAGGAGAAAGAACCAACTAATTTCTCCATACATTGTTTCATGTTATTGTTATTTTTTCTATAACAAGCTAATATCATTTCACTGTCAATATCAGTTGTGTAAGGAAATTCTCCTATTTCATCTCGAATAGATTCAGTAACTCCACCATTATGTATTAAATATAAATCATCATTGATGATGGGTTGTAACATAGAGAAAGTGGTTTCTTTTTCTGTTTCTGGGGTTGCTCTACATAATAACAAAGCAATAGATCCTACTTTGACTCTTGAGTATAGGAAAGAAGAAGCAGAGTCTATTGTTGTTTTATTAAACCCTTCTTCTTTATAATCAAAAACAATTCCTTCTTTGTTGATAACTACAATTCCTATACCATCTTGACCCCTTGAAAAAGCACCTTCCACAAGAATTTTCCATTGATCATGACTTAGATTTGCTTCCTTAGCCCAGTAACCTGCTATTCCACACATTCTTCAATTGTCCTTTCTGACCATTTTTCTTTTGGGATGTGGTAACCAGCATGTTTAATAAAAACATCTTTGCCAAAATTTTTGTTATTCTTTTCCCAATAATGAAACATCCAAGGATAACTCCAAAAACAACCAGGACACTTTTTACAATCCTGAATTACTGCTTCCCTCCACCTCTTAATATTACTAGGATACTTTAAATCAAAAATAGAGAATTGAGAAGTATTCTCTCCTGCTCGGTAACCACAACAACGACAAGACCCGTCAGAATCTATTGTTGGACCCCCATAAGGATTGCCATCACAATGCCATCCCATACCAGATAATCTGTTAATATCTTCCTTTACCATTTCATAGTTTTGAATAGAATTGTTTGAAGGTAGAGCTTTCAAATATTTGTCAAGAATATTTTTTTCAGAATCAACAAGTAGAAAAGGTTGTAATTCTTCCTTCTTGGGGAAGAAATCATACTTTCCATCAATGTCCCAATGGAGAAAATTAAGACCACAGAAAATATCTGATTGATGTAATTCTTCAACTATTTCAGAAAGCATACTATAATTGTATTTACTGATTGTTATTGTTCCTTGACAGTCTATTTGTGGGTAATGTTCTTTTGTCCATAACAATCCCTTCCAAGCAGTATAGGATTTCAACTCCATGTCATTGTTGAATTGTCCTTTTTCAGTAAGTGTTTTTCTAAGATAGAAAAAAGGATAATCAATCCCGCAAGACAAATTATCAATTACTCCTGATCTAAAAAATGTATCCCGATACTTCTCAAACAATCCCTCTGGACAGGTAGTGTATAAAGCAAAAGGAATTTTGTTTCTCTCCATAATATATAGGAGATCCTCTCCTAACAGCCAGGTTTCATTTCCTAAGATAAGATTGAAATTAACCCCTAAATCCTTTAATATATAGAAAGCATCAACCCATTGTTCTTTTGTTAGCTCAGGATTTGTTAATTTAGAATCCCTGAGTTTACAATAACTACATTTTCTAGGGCATTTTCTAGTTAAATAAACCAAGGAGTTCATCATAAAAGCATACCCCCATCTACAGGAATGTTAACTCCTGTTAGGTAAGGAGTGGTAAGGATCATATCAACAACTGTTAGTATTTCTTTAGGGTCTGCTTCTCTACCAAAAGGAACTTCTGCAAGCAATTCTGGCGGAGCATTACCAGGAACTAGATTTGTATTGAAGAAACCAGGACTGATACTGTTAACTCGAATCACCTTACCAGTAGAAAATTTCTTTGCATAAGATTTGGTGAGAGAAATAACTCCAGCCTTTGTTGCTCCATACAAAGGGGTGTCAGGATCTGCTCTCATTCCTGAAACAGAAGCAATGTTGATAATATTTCCTCCTTCGTTCATCAAAGGATAAAGCTTTTCAATCAAATCCCAAACAGCAATGAGATTGATTGATACCATTTCTAAACTTTTCACCATGTTTGTTTCATCTAGATGAAGAACCCCAGCACAATTTACTAGGATGTCTAAGCTTCCAGAAAATTTCTTTGATTGTTTGACAGTATCTATAAACAACGTTCTTGATTCCTCAATCCCTAAATCAAATAAATAGCTAGAACCAGTTTTACTGACACCAATTACATTGTATCCTAAGGAGATGAAATGTTCATACATTGCTTTCCCTAAACCAGAAGAAGAACCGGTGACCAAAGCATTCATGGTAACCTCCTATCCATCAGAGAAATTCTTATTAAATCAAATCCTTTCTGTTCTAATAAAGGGTCGCTCAAAAATATTCCATGAACAGCGGATGTCATAAAATTAGAACCATTATATTGATTAACTCCTCGATGAACCATACAACCATGCTCAGCATGCATGACCACCATAGCTCCTTGCGGATCGACTGCTTTAACAAAACTATTTAAAATTTCATGACATAGATTCTCTTGAAGTTGGGGTCTTTTTGAATAATGTTCTACCACTCTTGACATTTTTGAAGCTCCCACTAATTTGTCTTTTGGTATGTATAAAACCCAAGCCTTTCCTGAAAAAGGAAGAAAATGGTGGGAACACATTGATACAAAGTGTATACAATCTGACATAATAATCTGGTTATACTTATGGCTGTTTGGGAAGGCTTTAAAGTTATCAAAATCTTTGTTTACATTCCTAAAAAATTCATGACAATACATCTTTGCCATTCGTTTAGGGGTGTCAATGAGATTAGGGTCTGATAAATCAAATCCCAAACCCTCCTTCAAAATAACAGAGAAAGCTTCTTTAACTATTTGTTCATTCATTTGAAAATAACTCCTATTCCTTCAATAAGTTACGAACATTTCTGATACTCACCTTCTCAGAATTACCCATAAGTTTATCCCCAAACTTATTACTAAATCCAAATCCAGCAAGTGTTCCGAGATTGTTCAATGATAACATAAATTCATAGATGTGTTGTGTCAATTTAATTGTTGTTTTCTTGTATTTTGAAAACCTAATGAAGTCTTGAACCCTTTTGATGAGCCTACCTATTTTCAATTTCTCCTTTTTATCCCGGACCATCTCCTTCTCATTTTGTAATCCTTCCACTATCATTTTAGAAAGACTATCTAAATCTTCCTGAATCTTTTTTGGGGATTGGAATTGAAGGTGTATTGTTCTTTGGTAGAGTAAAAATTCTACTGCATCCTCTAACTTTAGAAAGATCAAAGGTTTCTTTTCATTGATAGAAATATTCACTGTTTCTCCTTTCTATTAGTCAATCCCAGTAAGTTGAATTCCTTTATCTGTCTCTGAAAATTTATATCCCTTCTTTTTGAGGTAATTGATATGCTGGGTAAGTTCTCCTTTATTCTTGTAATTTTTAAGACTCTTCTTATCAGACATTTCTTTCACCTTGATAAAAATCTGATCAAAGGTCATTGGGGGATCTTTCAAAAGTAATGAGTTGATGTAATTTGAAAATGAACTATCTTTTCCTTTTAAAATTTTCTCTTTGAAACCTTCAAAGGGGGTTTTTGTTTCTTTTGACTTTTTTGGTTGGGTTTTCTCTTTGATTATTTGTTCTTCCTCCCTAATTGGTTCAGGCTTTGTTTCCTCCTCACTATGTTTTTCGGAAGCCTCCATTTCATCACGAAGTGTGTTGTAAGTGTTTGTTACCACATCAGGAAGATGTTCTTCCTTATCTTCAGGAACTGCTTCGCATGCGCTCATAAAAAGTTCTTTGAGATCCTCTTCCTTAATGGCAACAACCTTGACTTTGATTGAACTCAGTTTTGACTCATTAAGACTTTTTGCTGCATTGATTATTTGATTTTTATTCATTGTCCTTCTCCTTTCCTTCATTGTTATTATAATATACTTGAAACAAAAGTCAACAACTTTATTTCCAATTGAAAAGTTTATGTATTTGTAAACTGAGAACTGCTCCTTCTTTTTTCAGAACTTTTGAATTTTCCATCCAATCTTTTAGAGGAACTTTAGTTGTCTTTCCATGAAAACAAGGGGAGAAAGAAAAAGTACAATATTGATTATCTTTCAACAGCTTTTTCACTACAGATTCTGCTTGGTCAAAATCTGATTTTGTTTCTACAACAAATTTGATAATATCTGAATCCCTACAGTAGTAAAAATTGTCCAGTCTCATAAAAGAATTCATGCCCGTACTTTGTAATTTGTAATCCATTACCCAAGAAATTTCAGACCAATGAGGTCTAGGTATAGAACCGTTAGTTTCTATAGATATTTTATAACCAGAGGAAAACAATTTATCTACCAGTGGATGAAGATCTTCTTTCTGCAATAAGGGTTCACCACCAGTAATAGTAATATTTCTATTTCCGAGTTTCTTAACAATGGAAAATATTTGTTGGATTTTCATTTCTTTTCCAGAGTTTTCTTTCTGAGCATACTTTGTATCACACTTTTTACATCTAAGATTACACCCAGATAGACGTATGAAAGTACATAAACTACCTTGATGGGAATTACAAATTTCACCATTTATTGATGGGAAGATTTCATAAATCTTTAACATTTTTATTTCCTCCATTCTGCAAATGATTCTGGGCTTTCATAAAGTCGAATCCTAACCAATGTTGGTATGAATCTTTGTAATGTTTTTGAAATCCAAAGAGTAATATTTTCAGCAGTTGGGTCATCAAAAAGACCGGTATCATTTAAACAATGGTGATCCAAAACACTAACCACTTCTCTTTCAACTGTTTCTTTCAGGAAACTAAAATCCATTATCATTCCCTTCTCTGATCCTTCTGTCTGTATAAGACCATCCAATTCTACTTCCATGGTCCACCGATGACCATGCAAATCACTGCATTTTCCTTTATAGTTTGGCAGGTAGTGGGCAGAGTCAAAACTAAATTTTCTACAAACTGTTAACATATTTTTCTCCTTTAAAATTTTACTCGTTGTTTTTTTCTTCCTCTTCTTCTGATCTAACAATATAAGATTCCTCTGAATCCAACAAAACTTGACCTAACTGTAGATTTTGTAAAACAATACATGTTTTTAATTGATCAAAGTCAATATCTCTTCCAGCAATTAAAGCTACCCTCATCACCCCTTTCCTCTTTTCATTTGGAAGTTGATTTAGGGAAATACCACCATCAATGTGGGCAATCTTTCTGATATCTTCAGCAATATCAGTCTGTGTAACATTCTTCTTATCAAAAGATCCCCTGTTAGTTTGTGAGGCAGTAATAACCAAACAATGTCTACTATCAGATAGATTTTTTAAAGTTTTCCAAGTTTCATCCAACCTTTCCCTTCCTGTAATTCTTGAATCCTCTGGGGCTAGAATATCAGCATAATCAATGACAATGACATGAGGAACAAAATCCTCTGTTTGTTCTAATTCATCTAAATCTGATTTGACCTTTGAAATGTTAGCAGAGAATGCTGGGTAGGCCTTAAATCTAAAGTTGTCTCCATACATATTTTTAAGACCTTTTACTACCTTTATAGTATTTCTTTGTCCTAATTTGTCCCTTCTCAATAGAGTAAACCAAGTATCTACAATAAAATCTTTTTTACCTCTACAGAATGTACAGGGTTGATATTTCATATCAGGAGAGAATTTTGGTTTGTTTCCTTCAGAATCAACCAATTTGATATTGTTTGTTCTTTCCTTTTTATTGCAAGTATTGTCTTGGTTCTTTCTACAATCAAAACAAGGATAAATATACTCCTTGTTGTCATTTCCAAAAGCAGTCAATCTCTTATATATTCTGTTGAGAATACGGTGGGGATTCATTTCCAATGAAATAAATAAAGTTTTTCGTTGATCTAAAATAGCTTGTATTGCCATCTCTTGTAACCACCATGTTTTTCCCCTTTTAGCAGGACCCATAATAGAGAACAACCAATTTTTTTCAAAGGGTCCTATCATTTCTCCTAGCTTCCCTGGTAGAGAAAAAAGTTGGTGGGATTTATCAAGCTCATCTTGAAAGAATTTCTTTACGATATCTTCAGATAGGGGGTTGATAAAACCGGATGTTTCTTTTTGTATTTCATGAAATTTTCTAATTTCTTTCTCTGCCTCTTCTATTCTTCCTAATTGTATGTAGGCTTGTATATTTTCAGAACATACTTTCAAAGATTGCTTTTTGAAGTAACTAAATGCTTGATCTACTAGATACTCTGTATTGAAAGATTTTTCATTTTCATATTGATCCGACAATTTCTTTAAGAAATTACCAATAAGGATTGAATCTTCCTCTTTTAAGGAGGTCTTTTCTACTGTGTAAATGTCTTGTATATGAAGATTTGGTGCTTCTCGGTATGTTTTGTAATAATCAAGGCACCATTTCATCACTATTTGAATATAAGGAACAAGAAAATATTCTTTTTTGGTAATATGTTGTATGTTCCTAAGAAATTGAGAGGAAACTATTGCACCAGTGAGTAGTCTCTCTTCAATAGAATTGTCAACAGTTCTTCTTCTCAGCATTGATTTTTCCTTAAATTCTTTATTTTAACAATTATAGTATACTTGATACAAAATTCTAAATCTATTTCAAATCATAGAGACCAAAAGGGTCAGTATTTTCTTGGGTAGGAATCTTGTAAAAGCTATCAGTATCTTCTTCAAAGAACAAAACTCCTTGCTGAGTTAAATAGGCAGGATATCTATAGTGAAAGGTGGTGTCGGAACAAAACCAACCAGGAGTAATTTTTCTTATATTTTCCCCACCTCCACCAACATCAGCAATCAATGCTTCCCATAGATATTGAGCTTTCTCTTCATTAGTAGGCATTGCATAATGGTTGATTTGTTTGGAATTGTCTTTAAAAAATTTGACAATCATTTCAGAAGATTTTATAAAACAATTCCTTTCTTTAGTATTGAATTCAACTTTGATGTTTGATAAAACTTTTTCTCGGTAGATGTTTATAAGTTTCTTTGTTATAGTTGGATGATTGTCTAGTAACTCTTTCTCTACATTTCTGCTGGGTTGTGGTTCCTGTTTCATAAATTTTAAAAAGAAACTCTTTTCTCCAGTCGTGTAATTGTTTTCTATAAAAGTGGAGGGGGTCATCTTAGATAAAATTTTTTTGTAAGCAGGTTTAGAAGGTTCAAAATCCATATCTAATGCTGATAAAGCAAATCTATCCATAGAAATTTTTATTTCATCTGTAGTAAACTTTTGATTAAACAAAGATCCAGATAGTAATCTTCTTAGTTTATTAACACTATCAATAAATGCTTTTGTGTTTTCTTTTGGTAGATATAATTTTAGTTCAACCCAATGTTCAAGTAATTCCCTTATGGGTGGTGAAACCCGTATTTGTTTTATTGGGACTTCCTGATATTTCTTGATAATAGAGAGGGATCTTATTTTTTTACTTTTAGTAAGAGATCTTCTGTTAAGTTTATGAGGAGGAGGATCTTTTGGAGAAGACAACAAACAGATTCTCTCCGAAGGAGAGAACTGTTCTTCTTTTTTGTCTTTAGACAAAAAAGAAGTATTAATATTAATATTTTCATTTTTATTATTATAGATCTTAAAATTTTTAAGATCTACATCTGTGTTGTTTACTTCAATATTGATGTTTTTGTTGTTGAGATATTTAAAATTTAAAGATCTACTTATTAAATTTTTATCCTTCTCAACAATAGAAAAGATTCTTATCAGTTCTTTATGATTAATGGAGTAATATTTCTTTGCAGGAAGACCTTTTCTTTCAACAAAAATAATTTGTTTTTCTTTTAAAATATCAAGACAAGCTCTTTGTTTGTGTGGGGAAAGACCAGTACTTTCTTCAATGTATTTCTCTAGATGATAAAATGAATCCCCTTCTTTTTGAATAATATCCTTCTGAACAAACATTCCTTCTTTATCTAGTAATTCTGTCAGTAATGCCATCACCTCCCAATTTTTATTGAGATGTTTGAGTAGGTGTTTATTGATCATGAAAAAAGGACTGTTGTGAAATAGATTTCTGATGACTGCTGCTGCTTGTTCATTAGTCATGTCAATATTGTTGTCCATATTTTCTCCAAGTTGTTTTTGAAAAGGAAAAGACCCTTTTTAATAGGAACCAAGATCAACAACCAAACACTTATGGATAAGTGCATGTTTCTCTTGTATTGCCGCCCAGCACCAAAATCAACATTAATTGATCTTGGTTCCTATTAAAAAGGGTCTTAAATTTTATTTTTTCCATCTCATTTGGTTTCTTTCATTGGCCGTGGTGGGCTCACTGACCATGAATGTTTCTTTCTAAAAATTATCTCTTATATTATATACTTTTAAACCTAATTTCACTAGAAAGCAGTATGTATTTTCTTTAACTCTTAACTTTTTATAGGGAAAAATATTTTTTATTTTTGTAATAGTATTTAACAAAAATCAACTTTTTTCATCTAATCCTCGATAGGGCATATACTCATAGAGAGGACATACATCGACTAAACAATCTTGTTTTCCATCAGAGTAATAACCCATACACTCATAGCAATGAGCTATGATTGCTTGTCTTTGAGTCAACCTTTTTCCTTTTTCCAAGTAGGCTAAAAGTTCCAACTTCCCCTTAGCTTTAATTCCCTGTTTTACACTTGATATTCTAGTAGGTTTTGACCAGTTGTCCGTCATATATTTAACTCCTTTCTCAGTTGAATTACCTCTTCTTCTTTCATATCTGCAGGGTCACCACTTTCAAGATTAATAATTTCTACTTTTGGTACAAATATAGAAAGGGTGTTTGCTAACTTCTCTGCTTTTTTTGTAGCATCTGAATCATAAAGAATGAAAGCCTCTTTGATTTCTTTACTAGCAATAAGTGATATTTGTTTTGAAGTATATTCTACTCCCATAGTGGCTACGGAACCTTCACCTATTCTCCAAACATCTGTTGGCCCTTCCACAATAATAATTTTGTCACCTACAGAATCAATGTTGTATAAACAATCTTTCATTGGTACTAGTGCTTCTTCATTTGAAAGATTTTTATATTTTGGGGATTGTTTACCAGTCACATCCCTAGCTGTAAGATTTACTATTGTTTCATCTATAATAATTGGGATAACTATCCTGTATGGAAATTTCCCTGTTTGATAACAGAAACGTATCTGAAATAATCTTTGAATTTTTTTAGTATCGAAATTCCTGTTTTTTAGGTAAAAATCATGTAATTCAGGAGCTGTAATGTTATATCCCTCTAAGGATATACTTTTGGAAAAATCTCTTGTATTTGTTACTTGCTGACCCGAGTAAATGGGGTTAGCAGGATATTTTTCTAATAAGGTTTGTGCTTGATAGTAGGAAATATTTTCCAGAAACATTATTAATTTATAGATATTTCCTTTTTCTCCACACACCCAGCAGTTAAAACCTAAAGATTCTAAAGAAATACCTAAGTGATTACTTCTATCACCACAGAAAGGGCAAGAAATGTTAATCCAACCTCTGGTGACATTGTTTCCAGAGGTAGAGTAAACAATATTTCTATCTTCTAAATATTGAGTAATGTCATAATTCTCTTTTGACATTCTGGACATCTCCTCTTTAGTTCATGGATATTTTCTTTACTATTTACTTCCCCACAATAATAGTCCTTGAATTCTGGTAAGGGAGATTGATGATTATATCCCCTGTCTATCATTTCTTGGGATAACTGGTGATGCCTTTCCTTTAGATTGTGAACTTCTACTAATCCTTTTTTAACATATCCTTTTAAAGAGGTTCCTTTTCTAATACATCCCACAAGGGAATGGGTCTCTTGGTGTTCTCCTAGAAGGTGCTGTCTACAAAGAATTTTTGGATCTACCATCCACATTCTCATAATTTTCTCCTACAATATATTATATAGGATTTGAAACAATTTTACAAGTATTACAACCAACCGTTTTCAACATAAACACTAATTCTTTCAACACAATGGTTGGATAGATATCTACCATGGTCTAGAAAATCACAAATGACAATTTCATTTTTGTTGGTGTCTCTTCGGAATCCCCTCCCTACTTTTTGGAGAAGGGCTAGTTCACTCCTGCCTCCTCCGGCTACCATAATGCAATCTAAGGATTTTATGTTAACCCCTTCAGACCAAGCAATTGTAGCAATGATAGTTAAGATTTCTTTGTTATGCAAAGCAATTCTTAATTTTTCTCTTTCCTCACCTTCCATGATTCCTTGAACAAAATAGGTTTTCAAACCCATTCTTTCAGCCACATCAAGGAGTCTTTCTCCGTGGTTAATGTGGTTAACATAGATTAGAGAACTCTGTCCTAAATCAGCAAGTCTTTTAGCTTCTTCTATTATTAATCGGTGTCGTTGTCGGTATAGAACAATCCCCTCTAAATAAATATCTTTATAAGAGGTTACTTCTCTACCACTTATTTTTGTATTTATGGGAACATTTATCAACTTTACTTTTGGCTTTGCAAGAAATTCTAAATCCATACCTTCTTGAATTGTTACTTCATCAATTATAGGTCCTATGAATCCCTCTAATGCTAATTTACCTTCTTCTGTTTCAGGAAGGGTTGCTGTAAATCCAAATCTGATAGGAGCAAGAAGAGTGGACAATATCTTAGCATAGGTCCCTTGAAATTGTCCCTTTCTATCTGTTTTTAGTGAAGAAATATGGTGACTTTCATCAACAATGACAACATCAAATTTATCACAATATTCCTCAATTGGAATCTTGACAAAACTTTGCATTGTAGAAACAACAATTCTTCCAGATAAATCTTTACTGCCCCCACCTACAGAAGTTATAGGACCGAGATTAAATTTTTCAAATTCATTGATAGTTTGGGTAACTAGGGAAATAGTATGACATAAGAATAAGATTTTTGAATGTTTAAAGAGAGAACTGATACCAGCAGCAATTACTGTCTTTCCAGAACCAGTAGGAGATTTTAAAACACCCCTCCCTTTTTCCTTTGCAGTATTGATCAAACGGAGTTGATCCGGTCGGAAAGTGATACCAGGTATTTGTGGTACATCTTCAACCTTTAGTACTTCTATAAGTGTCTGTAAGGTGTAGTCAATATTGTTTTCTTTACACCAAGAAAGAATTTTAGGTAGAAAACCTGCTAGAAACATTCCTTTCTTATCAATCAGGAAGGCATCATAAGTCATTTCAGACTTACTATACCTCCCCTTTTTCCAAAAGGTCCTTTGATAGGTAAAATAAGGTCTCACTAAATTTACTGGTGAGACCTTACAATAGATGGGATCAATTGGTTCGAAATGTAAGGTTGTCATTGATTAGGTCTCCTAAAACATTTTACTGATTCTTCTTGACATTTCTAACCGGATAGCAGGAGACACCCTATGTGTGGCATACTGACACAGGATGTTGAAGAAAAGCCATAAGTTTAAGACTTTCTGCCCGTTGATAATTTCTCCATCGGAGACTTCAACTTCTTTTTTGATTTCCTCTTCCCTCTTTGCTGAAAGCTTCAACAACTTAATCTTTTCCTCCATCTTCTTAGTATCGATGGTTTTGTTGACCCAGGTTTTCCAGATTTCTGTCTGCATAGAGAATTGGTGCATTGAATCGCTGAGGAGATTGTTCATAAGAAAATTACTAACTTTCCTGGTGTGTCGTTGGTGTACTTGTAAAACTTTCTCTCCGATGGTAAGACCATTACTGCATACTACTCTGTAAGCTCCAAAAATTACGTGGAAGCCTTGACCACCATCATAACCATTTAGAACCTGAATCTGTGGATTTACCAGGTCACCATTCTTGATAGGGATATGAACCTCCGGGAAAACAAATCTGGTTTCCATCCGAGCACCACCTTTGTAAAGGAATGGTCCTTCTTGGATAGGTGTTCCAAACTCTGGATTCTTGGTAATGTCCTCCTGAACTTTGCTGATGGCATCGTCATGCTGTAAGATAATGTAATCTTTTGACAGAATGGAATAGACATTATCTGTATCGGGGTTGACAATTGCTTTGTATCTTGGGCAGGATTCAAGATTACCGGAAGAATCTCTAATAATTACTTCCCTTTCTTCTGCTCGTACCATAACTTCTACCTCCTTTTTTTTTTAATCTTTTTTAATCTTTTTTGATATTAGTAGTAATTCTCCTCCAGTATAGATTAGTTTTATTGTCAGACTGTTTCTAATTCTCTAACTAAACTTCTGATTTCTTGGAAAGCCCTATCAACCTTTTTAGCTTTCCACCCATTAGAAATGAGTCTATATCTTATTTTTTCTTTACTATACTTTACACCTGTTTCTGACGTTTCTCCGGTATACTTAGAAGGCATTAGATCTTTAAGAACTTCTATTGGAGATTTAAAGATAAGGCTAATAACATCTTTGGCTTCTGCCGACAGATTTTGGATTAGATCTTTTTTAATCAATTCTTTCTCCGGGTTGTGTTGGGAAGTAAGTATGAAGTCAGAATCTTCTGTTTCAAGATAGGGAAAAATACCATTGTTAAATATGATACTATAGGCTGTTCTCCAATCTTCTTCAACAAAACCTTTACCACCTTGTCCTTTAGCTCTTCCTCCCATTTTGATCTCCTTTCAGAATTTTATTAATGTCTTTGTCTACATACCCATTGAATATCTTTTTCCAGTTATCCGAACCTCCCCCACAAGAACTATGTCTCCATAAGGACTCATCTGTTTCCATATGTTTGCCTATGAAGATTTTATTTGTGTTCAATTTCTTTCTACAGACACAACAAATATTTTCTCCACCTCTCCCTTTTAGTATATCCCAGTGGCTGGTAGGAGCGGGTTTTGTTACGGGGGGTCTTCTATTTAGCATTGTCAGACTCCTGGTCACAATAGTTTTTCAAAACCAAACCCAAATGGGCTGATCGAGATCTTCCATGGTTTCTAGAAATTTTCTTCAATTGTTTGGCTAACTCTTGGGATATTAGGATAGCAATTTGAACCTGTTTCTCTTTTTTGGGACGACCAATCTTTTTCATTTTCTCCTCCTATGAAATAATAAATGCCAGAAGGATAGCAAAAATACCAATAGAGTATCCTACTGTTTGTATACAATTGAACCTTTCTTCACTGACAACCCAATTAGTAATTTTTTTCAGGGACCCCTTCATTTCTTGTCCTCCTGTCTGATTTTGAATTTGTTGAGAACTGCAAGAGCCTTACCATGGGTACTTCTGCTTTTTCTATAAAGTTTGTGAAACTTTTCAGCTGCCCAATCACTACTTAGGTGGTAGGTATAAGAATTGATTTTCATACCATCAACTACCAACAGGTCAATATCAATGACCCCGTCTGTATTTTTGATAGTGGATTTATGAACCAGATACATCTTCTTCTTCTCCTTTTTATTTTATAATATATTACTTTAAAGAAAAAGTCAAGACTTTTTTTAATCTTTTTTAATCTTTTTTGATATTAGTAGTAATTCTCCTCCAGTATAGATTAGTTTTGTATAAAATTTAAAGGTTATTTGTAAGATTCTTATGTTAGGAGGGATCAGTTTTATTTCAATGAAATGAACACATTTATTACTCTTTACAAAATCTTTAAATACTAATTTAGATTTTAAAAAATAAATTAAAGGCTAAGTATACTATATCAAACAATAATAAAAATTGTAGTAAACAATTTTCTAGGAAAAAGTATTTAAAAGTATATATAATATAAGAACTTTTTAAGTTGAAAAAATGATAGAAGAAAAGAAAACTACTCCAACAAAATATCACAAAAAGAAAACTATTGATCTAAAAATGATAGAAACTCTTTACTCATTAAGTTTAACAGATGATGAAGTGAGTAAAGTGTTGGACATTTCAGAAACCTCTCTTAAGAATTGGAAAGCAGACCCAGAGTTTTCTGAAGCCATAGCTAGAGGAAAAAAGAATCCTTATTTAGCAGTGAGTAAGAGAATCAGAATACCAAAGCCTGTTAAGAGAGGAGCAAACAATCCAAAAGGAAGACCACAAGTATACCAAGAAGAGATAGGTGCTTATATATGTAGTGAGTTGATGTTGGGTAGAACCCTAACCAAGATTTCACAAGAAGATGGTATGCCAAGTTTACCTACTATATACAGTTGGTTAAATTTTTCACATCCAAACTATAAACCTAATTTCTTTAAATCTTATACAGAAGCAAGAAGAGTACAAGCCGAAGTGATGGCAGACCAAACAGCTGATATAAGTGATGAAGTAGGGGATCCCCAGAGAAATAAGTTGAGAGTAGAAACAAGAAGATGGTTGGCCAAGTGTTTGCTTCCTACAAAATTTTCTGATAAAGTTCAGTTGACCGGAGCAGAGGGAAAAGATTTGATTCCGGCAGTGCCCACAAAGGTGGTATTTAATTTCGTAGGAGAAGAGGAAGAAAAAGAATGACCGGTGAAGTCACTATAGATATTCCCAAAGCATTTCAATTTCTGTTGGAACCACACCGGTATAAATCCGCTTATGGTGGAAGAGGTGCGGGAAGGTCGTGGTCATTTGCAAGAGTGTTGGCAACACTAGCATCTTATCAAAAGAGAAGAATCCTTTGCACAAGAGAATATCAAAACAGTATTAAAGACTCAGTTCATAAAACATTATCTGATCAAATTGAATTGTTAAATCTTACACCGTATTTTAACATCACCAAAACAGAGATTACCAGCAACACCGGTTCGGAATTCATATTCAAAGGATTACAACATCCACTGGAGATAAAGTCTATTGAAGGAATTGATATAGTCTGGTTAGAAGAAGCTCAAAGCGTATCAGAAGAAAGTTGGCGATTCTTGATACCGACTATCCGGAAAGAAAATTCCGAGATATGGTTAAGTTGGAATACTGGGGCCAAGACTGATCCTACCTATCAGCGATTCGTAATCAACAAACCTGATGATTGTATATCAAAACTTTTAACATTCAAAGACAATCCATTTTTCCCAAATACATTGAGGAAAGAAATGGAATATTGTAAGCAGGTAGATATTGATGCTTACAATCACATTTGGGAAGGATTGCCTCATTCAATCAGCAATGCTCTAGTGTTTAAAGATAAGTTTGTTGTTGAGGAATTTGAAGCTCCACAGAAAGTAAAATTCAGACTGGGAGCGGATTGGGGATTCAGCAACGATGCCACAACACTGATCCGCAACTATATTGTCGGCAATGATTTGTTTATTGATTACGAAGCCTATGGGGTGGGTGTGGAGTTAGAAGAGTTACCACAATTGTTTGATTCAATCCCGGGAAGCAGATTTACCAAAATTGTTGCCGACAATTCCAGACCAGAAACCATTTCTTTTATGCGAAAGAAAGGTTTTCCGATAGTGGGCTGTGTAAAGACAGCAACAACCAAGGCGGGATTTGTCAGAGACGGATTGGAGTTCATGCGTAAGTTTGAAAAGATTCATATCCACAAAAGATGCCATCATACAAAAGATGAATTTGAACATTACTCTTACAAAATAGACAAGAAAACAGAAGAGGTGTTGCCAATATTAGCAGAAGGATTTGACCATTGTATTGATGCTATTCGTTATAGTCTGGAAGATTTGATTCGTGGAACTGGAATTGACTGGGTTGCTGTGGTAGGGGGATAAATGAGCAGTAATTGGGTAAAGGGCGAATATAGTTCTCCAAGAAAGAAATACAAATCCGGTCGGCAATGCACCTGGATATTGCCCAGCGGGAAAAGATGTAACAAGAAAGCTTGCGGTTATTTTTTCTGTAAAGAACATTTTATTGCAGCTACTCATGTTGAGGCAGGTCTAATGAGCTGTGAAATGGGAAGGATGTTATGAGTCATTTAAAACCGGGACAATATCCTTTGAAGCCGGGAAGAGTAAATATACCGGTGATTGTTTTAAGCACGGTTGATATAGACAAGACGGGAATAATCAGGAAAGCGACTTCAGCAAGCAGTCAGAAAGTTATTATAGGCAGAACAGAGAAGATGATTCAGACCGATTTTCTGGCACAATTAATTCCGTAAAGGAGAGAAGATGAAATGTTAACACAGGACATCAGAGACATCGTTAATGGCAGAATCATAATGAAGGATGGCAGAACTGTTGACCAGATTTATAAAGGCTTTCAGTTGTATAAATCTGGGAAAGGTCCTGCTAAATTTACCGCTATTAAGGAAACAGAACAGTATGAAGGATTACTTGATGATGTAAAGAGGCAGATTGATAAGTATTGGGAAAAGAAAGATGCCGAGGAAGTGTTGAAGAAAGCTGGTGGCACTTTTGACACTCTTGATCCTGATGAAACGCATGACATCAGAGATATAGAAAAGGAAACAAAGGCAAACGATTATTTCAGAAAGGTATTATTTACAGCAGAAAGAATGCAGTTGGTGGTAATGTGTATAAAGCCGGGAGAAGATATTGGTGAAGAGGTTCACCCGACAACAGATCAATTTTTCCGGATTGAGGAGG
>Ga0255347_1001808_pt1 | contig 32406 bp, 18 predicted proteins | sample wastewater_treat_2_FD_192479 | JGI IMG/M metagenome (GOLD analysis project Ga0255347, IMG submission 192479) | Wastewater microbial communities from Lulu Island WWTP, Vancouver, Canada - plant24 | ecosystem: Engineered > WWTP > Wastewater > Unclassified | place: Canada: Vancouver, British... | reverse complement strand
ACTTTTGTCTCCTTCCTGTTTACCGCATGAAGGAAGTGTACTTCAACGCGTGGCCGCTTTCAAAACTTTAGGTGTTGCGCTGGCCGGTCGCGCGCGCGGCGCTCGTTCCGGCGCTCGGCGTCTTGGCGACGTCCGAAGAGCAGATTCTCTACGTGGACAAATACGCCGCGGCGGGCGGTGACGGCGAGACGCCCCAGACGGCGTTCAACACGATTGCCGCAGCACTCCAGAAAGCCGAACCCGGCTGGACGGTGATGGTCGCGCCGGGCGAGTACGATTCGGAGGAGGCGGTCGACGCATACGGATACACGAACCGCGTCTACATCACGAAGCGCGTCCACCTGAAGTCGATGCAGGGCAAGGACGTGACGCATATCGTCGGCCGCTGGGCATCGGTGTCGACACACGCCACCATTCCCGGTATCGGCCCCGATGCTGTCCGTTGTGTCCAGATGAGCTCGGCAGCGTATTATTCCGTCATCGAGGGTTTTACGATTCGTGACGGTGCCTGCCATACGGCAGATAATAATGTCTCTGGCTACGGCGGTGGTGTCGTGGGGGGGAACCGAAACTTTTACGTGGTGGACTGCGTGATTTCCAACTGCACGGCGGTGCGGGGTGGCGCGTTGTGCGACGTGACGGCTGTCCGCTCGTGGATCACGCGCAATCATGGCGCCTCGTCCGCCGGGCGCGTGGTCGATTTCGCCAACTGCCTCATCACCGGCAATGACGGTACGGGAGCCATCATGCTGGATACGCGGCTCGTAAACTGCACGGTCGCCGGCAACCCGAATCCGGTCCTGTTGAGCGGCATTGCATCAGGGTATACATTCTACAACACCGTCTTCGCCAACAACGGTGCATTTCCGGGCAGCACTACGCCTTTGACGGCGGACGGGTGCGTCTTCAACTCAGGCGCGAAGAACGGCTGCTTCAATAATGGCGATACGACGCTCGGCAATTCGGTGACGCGTTTTGACGGCAACGACTATCATTTTTTCGCGCCGCTCGTGAATGACTGGCGGCTCCTGCCGACATCGGCGGCGGTCAATCTGGCGAATCCGAACTACCTCGGTGCCGATGGGTTCCTCAGTTACGGTAATGCGGAGGTCGATTACTTCAAAGATTTCAACGGCGTGGCGATCCCTGAGACAGGAACGATCCATGCGGGGTGCATCCAAACTCTGGGACCGACACCGGCCACCGGAGCCGTTCAGTTCGATGTGCCCTGTACCGTCAACGGCGCGTGCAGTGCCGGCAAGGATCTTTACGCCTTTTCCGAAACCTATCCCGCGCAGTTTAACGTAAAGCCGATTCTCGCGGAGGGCGAACGCCCGGTGCGTGTCGAGCGTACGCCGGCTGGCGCGTACGATCTCTTCCCGCAGATGGATGATTCGGTATGGGCTGTGACGCCGCCTGTGGGGATCGCTGTCACCAATTCGTTCGTCCTGACGACGAACCTCGTTTATGTCGCGACGAACGGGAACAACGCGAATTCCGGCCTGCTCCCGACGCAGCCCAAGAAGACATTGCAGGCGGCGGTGGACTCGGTGCCGGACAAGACGGACGCTGTCGTTATCGTTGCGGCGGGAACGTATGATGAAGACGGCGTGGTGCAGAACGGCGTCTCGAACCGCGTCTACCTGACGGCCAACAAGTACATCCGGCTGTTGGGTGCCGGACGTGGCAAGTCATTCATCAAGGGTGCGGCTGACCCGGATAACCCGACTGGCGTCGCGGGTGACGGGCGCGGTCCTAAGGCCTGCCGCTGCGTTTGCCTCGGCACGAGCAAAGGTGTCGTGCAGGGGTTTACACTGACCGGCGGTTTCAGCGGGTACGATCCGAGTAACCCGACGGCTGATCCGACGACGGGGGACACGCGCGGCGGCGCGTTTACGATGGACAGCACGGGCAGTACCCGGTTGCAGAACCGCTATCTGTACGACTGCGATATCACCGCTTCCGGCGCGGTGCGCGGTTCTGCAACTTATGGCGGTTCGCTTGTGCGCTGCCACGTTTATGACTGTCCTGTCGGCGAGGCGAATGCCATGCGTTACACAGACCTTTATTCGTGCCTAGTGACGATGGACGCGACAACGACCTCTACGAGCGCCAAACTTTACGGCGGGGGTTGCCGGGGGTACCAGTGTACGTTCGTGGAGCCGACGGTCGCAGCACCGCCCACCTCCTCGTACGTCACGATCAACGGGTTGACGAATTGCGTTGTCCGCCTGACGACCGACAAGTTCAGTGCAAAGTCAAACGAAAGCGGTACAAGTCTGGTAGATGGCATTGGTCTTTACCCGAGTTCGTCGACCGCCGTTGAAAATGGCGGCGGCATCGTCGGCGACGCATTGCTCATGGACGCGGATTCCGGTGACTATCGACCGCTCGCCTGTTCGCCTGCCGTAGGGCTTGGTGCCATGCCTGAGGACTATTACACGATGTACACCTCCGACTTCAATGGCGGCCCCGTTCTTATTACGGACGGGCATCCGACTTGCGGCGCGTTTCAGACGACGGTGGATGCGGTGATTGTGCCGACAGCCCGGTATGGTGCGTTCACGTCGCCGGCCGCTATCACCAACGGTCTGGATGCGGGCGAGTCGCTCACGGTGACGCTCGCGAACTCGACGCGTCCCTGCGCGGGCTTTGTGCTCAGCGGCGTTACGAACCTGACGGATGATACGACGATCACGCTCGTCGGCGGTGCCGGGACTGTTGTTACGACGGTCGAGCCGATCTACCTGCCGCACTGGTATGTGGACGCCGTGAACGGCAACGACCTGTCAAACGGCTTCACGCGTGTTTCGGCGAAGAAGACCCTCAAGGGGATCATGGATCTTGGCAATAACCTGTACAGCGGCGATACGATTCATGCTGCCGAAGGCGTGTATGCGGACGGCGAGATGACGTTCGAAACCGGTGCGCTTGCGGCACGCGTCGTTGTGACGAAAGGCGTCACGCTGCTTGCCGACGGTGACCGGGCGAAGACGATCATCAAGGGCGGGTCGGCGACATCGGGCGGCGATGCGCTCGGCAATGGTCCGGGTGCCGTCCGCTGCGTGGTGCTCGCCAATTTCCAGAGCGTCATCAGAGGGTTCACGCTTTGCGGCGGACGGACGCATACGGCGGACGCACTGCCGTCGCCCGTGGCCGACTATGTGGGCGGCGGCGTCTATTCGGACAGCGCGGGTTTGGGGAATGGTGCACAGGTGATTGATTGCGTCATTACCAATTGCTGTGCGATGCGCGGCGGTGGCGGTTTCAATCGGATTGACTACATCAATTGCCTCTTCGTCGACAACCGCGCGACCGTCAACCGAAGCGCTATGACTGAGGGCTCGGCATACAATTGCGTCTTCACGCGTAACCGTGGTCCGAACTGCCTGCAAAACGTCAACAATATTGTCAACTGTACGCTGTTCAACAACTATGAAAACGCAGTCGACGAGACGGATATGACCGTTACCTATGACATCGCGATCCCGAACTCGGGCGCGGCTGTCATCAACACGGTTGCGAAAGGCCCGGTCAAGGGGTTGTCAACTTCGCATTTCTACGCATCCAACTGTGTGTTCAACGCTACGTATGATAACTCTAACTACAAAAACAACAACTACTATGACGAGGCGACGAAGGTCGTTGACGAAGCGCAACTCGTCTTTTCGCTGGAAGGGGCACCGTTGTCCGAAGGACATCCGGTTGTCGACAGCGAGCATGCACAGCCGCTGGCGGAGAACTACGAGCGGATGGATTTCGTGCAGGGTGCGCTCGGCAGCCCACGCATCTGGAACGGCACGCTGGACATTGGCGCTGTCGAGTTTGATTGGCGTCCGGTCTACGCCCGGCGACTGGGCGGCACCGGTGCCCGGGTGGATTATGCGTCGAGCGATGTCGTGATGGCGAAGGACGGGAATGTCGCGACGATCGGTGAAGGCTTCGATCTCACGCTTTCGAACACCAGCGGCCGGAAGGCGAATTTCAAGTTGCCGCTTGCGGTTACGGGTGCGGGCACGCTCACGGTGACGCTCAATGGGGAGAATCTCGCTACGCTCACGGCTGCCGACGGCGAGACGGAAATCTCGTTCGTGAACAATCTCGCTGAAAACGTGTTTACCTTCAGTTACGACGGAACGGATGCCGGGGCTCAAATCGGCGCCCTTAACTGGGGTGTGCCGGGCTTGATCTTTACCATCAGGTAAGACGGCAGACGATCATGAAGAAGAACGTTGCGGTACTGCTTGTCGCGGCGGTTTCGGCCGCCTGTTGGGGTGAGGTGCGTCCAGTCCGTGTGGATTGGTCTCCCTATCCGTTCACGGTCGGTGAATTTGTGCCGACCGCGTCACGCGTCGTGTCGATCGTCGAATACGGCGCGAAGGCGGACGGCTCCAAATCGACGGAGGCGATTAACCGCGCCATTACCGAGTGTTCGGAGGCAGGCGGCGGACGTGTTCTCGTGCCGTCGGGCGTCTGGACGACAGGGGCGCTTGAGCTTAAGAGCGATGTGGAGCTGCATCTCGCCGAAGGTGCGACGCTGGCATTCACGGAGGGTCCTGTTGACTATCCGCTCCTCCCGAGTCCGAAAGGGTATGACGAGCAGAACGGACGCCGCCCTGCACCGTTTGTCCGGGCCAATGGGGTGACAAACGTCGCCATCACCGGGCGTGGCGAACTACGTGGCAACGTGAAATACTGGTTCCGCAAGGATCGGCTCGGCCACTCGCGGCCGGGCTTCATCTGGTTCGACTCCTGCCGCAACGTGCTCCTGAAGGACGTGAAGATCCGTCAAAGCGCCTTCTGGACGATTCACATGCGGCTGTGTACGGATGTCGTTCTGCGAGGTCTTGATGTCGAATGCCTTCGCGACATAGCCCCGTCCTATACCAATACAGACGGCGTGGACATCGACTCCAGCACCCGCGTGCTGATTGAGGACTGCCGGTTCAATCAGGATGACGACGTCATCTGCATGAAAAGCGGCAAGAACGAAACGGGGCGCAAGCTGGGTGTGCCGACAGAAAATGTCGCGGTTCGCAACTGCGTGGCCGTGCGCGGACACGGTCTTCTTTCGTGTGGCAGCGAACTGTCGGGCGGCATCCGCAACATCTATATGACGGACTGCCATGTGGCCGGATGTGTTAATCGCATCTTGCGTGTCAAAACGAACCGGGCGCGTGGCGGTTTCGTACGCGACGTGACAGTGGAACGTATTTCGGCACGCAAGGTTGATCGTGAGGTCTTCATGCTCGAGACAGAGTATCCGGAAAGGGGCGGCGTTAAGGAGCCGTATTTTTTCACGGAAATCTCAGACATCACGTTTCGCGACATACGTTGCGATGAAGCGCCGAACGGCATCTCGATCTGCGGTTTTGTCGAGTGCCCGGCGAAGAATATCCGCATTGAGAATGTCCGTGTTGCAAAGGTGCGGCGCAAGCTGATCGCGCGGCAGGAAAATGTCGAAAACCTCGTGATTCGGGATGTCCGTGTCGGTGGGGCGGACGGCTGGGCCGACGAAAAACATGACCGCCGGATCCTGCCGACGCGTAAGACACTCTGGTGCGCACCGATTGAGGAGGGGATCGACGCATTTGATGTCGAATTGCGGGGTGCCGAGGGCGCAGTAACGGTTGAAGATGGGGCCCTCCGCATTGTAAAGACAAATGATAGGGGCCTCATCCTTGTCCGGCCGAAGGAACCGCTCGCGCACAAACATAGGCAGCGGATTCGTGTGACAGCCGATGTCGCGTGTACGGATGCCGAGCCGTTGCGCTCGACGGGTCGTCTGGTCATCTGGGGCAAGAAGGAGGATCTCGGTCTCACGGGACTCGACAAGAAGACCTTCGGGGCGGTGGGGCCACGCGTCCAGACGCTCATCAACACGCCGCCGGGCACGACCGAGGCGAAGTTTTGCCAGTACGAGGCGACTGGTGACGCGGGAACGGCAACGCCGGTGATCGTTGTGGGGGGCGTCCGTTCCGAAAGCATCTGGAAAAACTGGCTTGCCGAAGACCTCGATGACGTCAATCGTGCTTGGGATCGCCAAGAGCGCAAGATGCGCCCGAAGGATCGCCGTGAGGAAGCGATGGAGACCGCCGATTTCGAGGCGGCGCTCGAACGGGATCGCGATCATGTCGCCAAAGTAGTAACTATCGACGGCGTACCGCGTCTTTTCGTGGACGGAAAGATGACGCCGCCTGTTTTTTTCAAATCGCGCAATCTCAACTTCGTCTACGACCGCGGAAGGTATGTGTTCACCGGTCAGCGGATGGAGCGTGAAGCGGACGTACGTCTCCAGGTCATCAACCTTCCCGGCGCACGGACGCACAACTACACGAACGGTGCATGGACGGCGACGGGTTACGATGCGCAGGCGGCTGTCGAGTGCGTACGTCTCGCGATGCGCATTTCACCTGCGTCGTTGTTCGTTCTCTCTGTGCCCGCAATGCCGCCGCCAGTATTCGGCGGGGCATATCCCGACGAAGTCATGCGGACGGAGGACGGCAAGATCCTCTATGGCAACGAGTCGGTCGTTTATGGGACGGCGGCGAGCTTTGCCGATATTCCGAGCAATCGCTGGGCGTGGCTTTCGTATTCTTCGACGGCCTTTCGCACGGCGGTAGGGGATATGCTGACGCAGCTCATCGTGGAACTGAAGCGCACGGGGCTCGCGCGTCGCATCGTGGGCATCCATTTCTGCGGCTTTCGCGATTGGCAGTTCGGCACGCCCGAGCAACTCGACTACTCCGCCGCCGCACGTCGCGCCTATGCTGAGCGGGGGAACGGTGTGTCTTATGTCTCGTTTCTCCAGTCAGAGCCGACGCACGCTCAGAATGAATTCGCGCGATGCGTCAAAGCGTGCTTCGGGAAGGACATCATCACGATGCGGTGGTGTATCAGTGCGCTTTCCGGCGGCTATGGGGGATCTTTTGATATCGGCGAATTCGTCCGTTCGGATGCGCTCGACATCCTCGTCGCGCAACCGATGTATGTCAACCGTGCTTCAGGTGTACCGCTTGGAGTGCGGCTCCCGCTCGGCTCGTTCCGGAAGCACGGCAAGATGTTCGTGAACGAGTTTGATCTACGTACGGACTGCTCGCTCGTCGCGTGTGGTGCGACGGAGTCCGACTCCATCGGACTCGGTCTCGCGAAGGGGCTGGATGCCTGGCAGACGACATTCCGACGCGCTGCCGGACAGATGATGGCGCAGGGCGATGGTTGGTGGTTCTACGACATGGCCGGCGGCTGGTACGAAAGTTCGCCGATTGCAGCCGATATCGCTGCCGTGCAGCAGGCGTATGGTCGGCTACTCGATGCGAAAGCGTGTTCGTGGCACCCATCGCTGGTCGTACTCATTGACGAGCAGGGCGCGCTGGAGGCGATCGCGGAGAAAGCACCACACCGGAATTTCAACGATTTCCACGTTTTGCTCGCCTCCGCAGGCGTGCCATACGACCAGTATCTGGCGACGGACGCGCTGAACGATCCGCGTATTCTGGAAGGGATGCGCGTGGTCTATTGGTTCGGGTTCCGTCCCGACGGAGGTGCGCGCGACCGGCTCGCGGCTCGTCTGCGTAAGAATGGTGTGCGACTGGTTCTGTCCGATGAACTTTCGCGCCTGGGCGGTCGCAGTCTGCACACGCTCGCGCGGAACGCGGGAGCCTATGTGCCGAGCGAGACGTATGGTCTTCAGGTTGACATGAGCGGCCGGTTCATGTCGGTGCACGCTCTCCTGCCGGGGCGGTATGCGATCCACCTGCCGTTCGCTGCTACCGTGACGAATCTCCGCTCGGGTGCGCGTGAGTCGGTGACGAACGATACTTTCACGATTGATCTCGTGGCAGGTGAGACGCGCTGGTTCCGCCTGCTCGCGAGCGGCTTTTGAATCCGCTTGATCCGGTGGTGCTTTCTGTGTTAGTCTCTGACATACAGATGGTTCGTCTATTTTGCGTTTTTTTTCAATAGGAGGCATATCTATTATGTATAAGGCGATCAATTACTGGGTGTATGGTGGGTTCGGTCCGAACAAGACGCCGTATGAGTTTATCGATTTTGCGAAGGCACAGGGATTGGACGGCGTGGAACTTACGCTCGGAGACTGCCTGCCCGTGAATATCACGCGGGATGAGTGTGAGAAAATCGCCGCTTATGCGGAAGAGAAGGGCATCGGTCTTAAAACGATGGCGACAGGGAACTACGGTGTCGAGTCGCTCGGTGCCGATGACGAAGCAGAGCGTGTGCGTGCAGTCGCATTCACGAAGAAATATCTCCAGATCGCCGCATGGCTCAAAGTTAAGACAATCCTCGTAGTGCCGGGGTCAACCTCGGTTGCGTGGGATCCCTCGCGTCCTGTTGTCCCCTATGTCCGCTGCTGGGAACAGTCGACCAAGTCAATCAAGGAGTTGTTGCCGGTCGCGGATGAGTTGGATGTGGATATCGCGCTTGAGAACGTGTGGATGCGCTTCCTGCTGTCGCCGATGGAGTGGAAGTTCTTCCTCGAGCAGTTCAATTCGGATCGTGTCGGCATGTATCTCGATCTCGGCAACTGCCAAATCTATCTGCCGGCGCAAGATTACATCACTCTGCTAGGCAAGCGTATCAAGGCTGTCCACGTCAAGAACTGGAAGGGTGAAGACTGCGGTGGCGGGTTGCATGGTTTCGGTGATTCGCTAAAGGTGGGAGACGTTGACTTTAAAGCGGCCTTTGCGGCATTGAAGAAGGTCGGCTACAACGGTGCTTTCACTGTTGAAATGATTCCGTTCTCACGCCTCCCTGATCTGGTGCTCCCTGATGAGGCGCTCGCCGTTAAGGTTGCAGAGGAGATCAAGAGTCTTGCGGATGCTTGAGTTAGTGTCTTACCGGTCGATAAGGCCAATAAAAAGCAAGTTGTTTGCACCACGAAGGCACGAAGGTGGGAGAAGTTCATTAGTTAATTAGTTCATTAGTGCATTAGTTTGTTTTGGCATGGCTCGGTTTTTTCTCTCACAGAGGCACAGAGAACACGGAGGTTTTTAGGGGGCAGGGACTGGGAAAAGAACCACAGAGGCACGGAGGCGCAGAGGTTTTTTTTGGGGGGTGCGCCAGCCGCAGGTCGCGGGTCTTATTGCGACCACGCAGTGGTTCGCAATGATGAGTGTAAAAACAGTGCCGTGCCTTCGTGGTAAGGAATTTTGATTGCGGGCCTTGCCCGCGTTGGACTGTTATAAATAAGAGGCAACATAATGAGCAGACTTCTTTTTTGGAACGAAAAAGCCGAGACAATGTCGCGTGACGAACTGAGCGCGATACAGTTGGAGCGGTTGCAGTGGACAGTCAAACACGTTTGGTCAAATAATGATTTTTATCGTAAAAAACTGAAGGAGTGTGGTGTTGAGCCAGGGGATGTGCGATCGTTGGACGATTTGAAGCGGCTGCCGTTTCTGACCAAAGACGACTTCCGTGATCAGTATCCGCTGAAAATGTTGTGCGTGCCGCGCGATACTTTGCGCGAGATGCACATGAGTTCGGGTTCAACAGGCACGCCGGTGGTGATGGCGTACACAGAAGCGGATCTGGTGCAGTGGGCGGAGTGCATGGCGCGCTGTCAGGTGATGGCTGGAATGCAGCCGGGCGACGCATTGCAGATTACGCCGACTTTCGGTTTGTTCAACGGCGGGTTCGGTTTTTATCACGGCGCCCGTATGGCAGGACTTTTTGTTATTCCGGCCAGTTCCGGCCATACGAACAGACAGATCATGCTGATGCGCGATTTCAAGGTGCGCGGTCTTGGCTCAGTGGTCTCCTACGCTTCACGCATTATCGAAATGCTGGATGAGCAGGGCTTGGATCTGCCTGATCTGAAGATCGGCATTTTCGGCGCGGAGACTTTCTCCGACGAGATGCGGCGCAGGATTGAGAACCGCCTCAATATAAAAGCGTTCGACATTTACGGGATGACCGAAACGGGCGGGGTGGGCACGACTGGTATGGATTGCGAGGCGCGTTGCGGCATCCATGTTTGGGAAGACCAGTACCTGACCGAGATTGTTGATCCGGACACCGGCGAGACATTGCCGGACGGCGCGATCGGCGAAGCGGTCTTCACCTCGCTGACGCGGGAAGCCGTGCCGGTGATCCGTTATCGCAGCCGCGACCTGACGCGTATTGCCAGCCGCGAGCGTTGCGCTTGCGGGCGCACCAGTTTGCGGCTCGACCGCATCGAGGGGCGCTGCGACGACATGCTGATTGCCAGAGGGGTGAATTTCTTCCCGAAACAGGTGGAGCAGGCGTTGATGCAGATCCCCGGGGTTTTGTCGGAATACCAGATCATCATTGAGAATGACCATGGCGTGACGGATGTGCGCATCAATGTCGAGGTGGAAGATGGAGTCACCGGTTACATGGTCGAAAAGCAACTGAAAGAGAGCTTGGGCTTCAGTCCTAAAGGCGATGTCTTCAAAGCCGGCACACTGCCGCGCGGCGAGGGTAAGGCCAAACGTGTTTTCAAAGTGGACAAATGACGGACAGATGGCCGCGAGTGGGCATGGGCCGGTTTTTTTGACATGATGACATGATTTACATGATTGAGAGTTGAGCGGCGTGGACCGTGGCATGGACCGGGGGTTTCTCACAAGAAGGCACGAAGGCCACTAAGGATTTTTAGTGGGCATGGACCGGTTTTTTTGACATGATGACATGATTTACATGATTGAGAGTTGAGCGGCGTGGACCGCGGCATGGACCGGGGGTTTCTCACACGAAGGCACGAAGGCCACTAAGGGTTTTTAGCGGGCGTGGACCGGTTTTTTGACATGATGACATGATTTACATGATTGAGAGTTGAGCGGCGTGGACCGTGGCATGGACCGGGGATTTCTCACAAGAAGGCACGAAGTTTGTTATGGAAGGGGTGGGGTGGCGGCATGGAACGCCTTTTGATACTGGCCGGTAGCGGTACGTATCCGATGTGCGTCGCGATGGGTGCGCGTAAAGCTGGTGTGCGTCACATCACCATGCTGGCCTTGCGCGGCATGACCTCGCGGGCGGCTGTCCGTCTGGCTGACGAGCGGGTCTGGTTCGGCGTGGGCGAAATACGCGCAATCCGCGATTGGGTGGCGGCTAACCGTTTCGACGGCGGTATCATGATCGGGCAGATACGTCCCCTCGCGCTTTTCCGTACGCGGTTTGACGATCTTGCGCGCGAATGGCTGCGTGCCCTGCCGGTCAAAAATGCCCACACGATCTTCGGCAAGCTGACGGATGAGCTTGAGCGAGCGGGGTTGCGGATTTTGCCAGCCTCTTACTTTATGGATGATCACTTTCCTGGTGCGGAACTCTTGACCCGGCGCGGCCCGGACGAGCGTGAGGTGCGGGACATCGAGTTCGGCCATAGGATCGCCCGCGAGACCGGTCACCTCGACATCGGACAGACCGTGGTGGTGAAGGACGGCATGGTGATGGCGGTCGAAGCTTTTGAAGGGACGGACAAGGCCATACTGCGCGGGGGGCGGCTGGGCGGCAAGGGTGCGGTGGTCGTTAAGGCCGCGAAGCAGGGCCATGATATGCGTTTCGACATTCCGGTGATCGGCCCCAAGACTGTGCGGATTATGCGCAGAGCGGGCGTGTCGGCCTTGTCATTCCAAGCCGGGCGTGTCGTGATGCTCGAGCGGGAGAGGGTCATAGCCGCTGCAAACCGTGCGGGGATCGTCATCACCGGATTCGACAGCGGCCTGCCTGCAGCGCCACTAAGGCCGATTTAGCCGAGGAAAACCATGGGCCAGGATAGTTTAGAGTATGTGGATTTGTTTGCCGGAGCCGGCGGTCTCTCCGAAGGCTTGGAGTCTGCCGGCTTCCACGGGCTGTATGCCAATGAGATTGTGCCCGATTATGCGGAGACTTATCGCAGAAACCATCCCGGCACGAAAGTCTGTACATCTGATATACGTTCTCTTGATCCCCGCAAGATCCGAAAAAAACTGGGGATCGAGCGAGAGCAACTTGATCTGTTGGCGGGGGGGCCGCCCTGTCAGGGTTTTTCGATCAATGCGCCTGTGCGCAGTGTCAATGATCACCGCAACCATTTGTTCAAAGACTTTTTGCGCTTTGTGGATGCCTTCGCACCCAGGGCGGTGTTAATTGAGAATGTTCCGGGTTTAGTGTCATTTGCGCAAGGCGCGACACTTCACGCGATTCTTGATTCTTTGGCTGAATTGGGGTATGGCTCGGATGTGCGTATTCTGGGTGCCGCGTATTATGGTGTTCCGCAAATGCGCTGGCGTACGATCATAATCGGTTTGCGAGGAAAAAATCTTCCACCGAGTGCATTTCCAGAGCCCACACGCCATGCGCCCATACGACCGAATTTTACGGCCATGTTTGACGGCCGCTCGCTCTTGAAAATGCCGACTCCAGAAACATCGGCACCGTTCGTGACAGTAAGGGAGGCAATAGATGATCTGCCGCCTCTGGAAAACGGTGAACAAGGCGAACGGGTGAAAGCTTACCGCCATGAACCGGAGTGCGATTACCAGTTCCGTGCGCGTGTGGGGTCGCCGGGCGTCGTTAACCATGAGGCACCGCGACTTACTGAAATAAATATGCAGAGGCTTGCATATATCAAGCCGGGTGGCAATTGGACAGACATACCCTATGAGTTGTTGCCTAAAGGTATGCAGATTGCCAGAAAATCAGACCACACAAAGCGATATGGGCGTGTGCATCCAGATGGGTTGGCTTCGACCATTCTGACAAAGTGTGATCCGCATTGGGGAGCTTATTTCCATTATTCGCAAAACCGCTCATTCACTGTCCGGGAAGCTGCTCGTATCCAGTCTTTTCCTGATCATTTTATTTTTTCCGGGACACAGGCACAACAATTTGCGCAGGTCGGAAACGCGGTTCCGCCTTTGCTCGCACAGGCGGTTGGCGTTTCTATAAAAGAGATGCTCGGAAAGGAAACATGATATGGCCGGTTTCATACACGAGTTTTTTGGATATCCAGCCGAAAATACATCATGCGTCGGAAAGCTGGCGGTAGCGCAAAGGAGCTGCCCGTTTCTGAAGAGCGCATGCGTAAAACGTTTTCATGATGGCAAGCCCGCAGGGGTCTGCGCGGTACGCCAAAAAAGCCAAAGTTCACCTCCTGTAATCTGTTGCCCTAACCGCCTTTACGCCAATAATTATAAAATCCTCTACGATATTGCTGAGGATGCTTTTGATAGGAAGTTAAATCTTTATGCTGGACGTTCTGCAGTAGAAAAAGCCAAAGCCGAAAAAGGAGCCGTTGCTGTATTCGGACAGGGATGGGGCGGCGAGTTGCGTTTGCCTAAGAGGAAAGGCACTGGTTCATATTTCGTTGATTGGGTCATTGCAAGATTGGGGGCGAGTGGGGAGCTTTGTGAGTTCACGGCTGTAGAAGTGCAGACGATTGACACTACCGGAAGCTACAAATCTGCCTACGAAGCCCTTCTTGAAAACCGGGGGATTGTTTCTGACACTGTGGGGTTGAATTGGGAGAACGTATCAAAGCGTATCATCCCGCAGCTTATTTACAAAGGCCAAGTGTTGCAACGAGAGGATTTGTGTAGAAAAGGCCTGTATTTTGTTTGTCCGAGCCCAGTTTATAACCGTGTTCTTTTGCGGCTTGGCGGCATTGATAATCTGCCGGATTTTCCGCCTCAACCCGCTTCAATTCATTTCCTTGCTTATGATTATGTTTTAGACAAAGGATGCATCGAGATGCCGTTACCATTGGCGATATTAGAGAGACACAGCACTACGGTGTATAAAATACAAGAGGCGTTCTCATCTTTAGAACTGCCTTCCGGAAACGTCTATCGCGATGCCATCATGAAATCGCTATATGAATAAACCGTTACGCATAATGATCTGCGCGGGAGAGGTCAGCGGCGATATGCACGCTGCGGCCTTGATGCGGGAACTGCGCGGACGGCTGGGCGTTCCGGCGGTCTTCCGCGGGTTCGGCGGGGATGCGATGGCGGCTGAAGGGGCGGAGCTGTTGTATCACACCGACCGCACGGCGGTCATGGGGATCACGCCGGTTATCAAGAATATCTTTTTCCTGCTGGGCATGATGCGCCGTATGCGGCGTGAGATGCTGGCGTGGCGGCCAGACCTGCTTTTGACAGTGGACTATCCGGGCATGAATCTGCGGCTGGCGCGTTTCGCGCACGCGCACGGCATCCGGACCGTGCATTACATCTGCCCGCAGGTCTGGGCTTGGCACAGGGGGCGGATTCCGAAAATCGCGCGGTTTCTTGACCAACTTTTGTGCATCCTGCCGTTCGAACCGGAGCTTTTTGAAGGGACGCGGCTCAAGGCGGTTTTCACCGGGCACCCGCTGGTCGACCGCGTGGCCGAGACGCGGGCCGCGCCGGAAGTGTCGCTGCCTTGGCAGGAAGGGCATCGCGTGGCCTTGCTGCCGGGCAGCCGCAGGAGCGAGATCACGCGGATTCTGCCCTGTCTGCTGGAGGCTGCCGCCATGTTGGAACAAAGTTTAGACGGCGGTTGCTCGTTTATCATCCCGGCACCTAATGTTGCGATCAGGAAGTTCGGTGAAGCGGTGGCGGCATCGATGCCGGTCAAACCGCAGAATCTGGTTTTTGTGGAAGGGCGCGCGCGTGAAGTCATGATGCAGGCGCGCGCGGCAGCGGTGGCATCGGGCACGGCAACGCTGGAAGCTTGCCTGCTGCGCTGTCCGACGGTGCTGGTTTACGCGGCCAGCGCGTTCACGGCTTTCTGGGCACGGCTGTTGATAAAAGGTGTCAAGTACCTCGGGTTGGCCAACATTATCAGCGGGCGCGAGATTATGCCGGAGTTGCTGCAAGAAGAGATGCGGGCCGAGAGTATAGCGGATAAGTTGGGGCAATACCTGACGGATGACGCGGTCAGGGCGCAGGTTTTGCAGGACTTGGATGCGGCCAATGCGCGTCTGGGCGGCGGCGGTGCGGCCAGCCGGGCGGCAGAAGCGATTGTGCGAACGCTCCGCGATGGGTAATCAGAAATTTTTGAGGGCGGTGAAGATCGATGTCAATTTGGTGTCGGCGTTTTTGCCGCGCAGCTTGGGTAAACGATTGCCGGTCAGCAGCGGGGCGCGTTCGCGTCTACGGTAAATGAAGATCTTGTTGTCGCGGGTTTCAATGCGTCCGATATGTTTGGCGGCAGCGGCCACGCGCAATTCGGCCAACCTCAGCAATCGCAGCACCGCCGCAGGCGGCTTGCCGTAACGGTCTGCCAACTCGCTTCGCAGCGAGCGCAATTCTTTGGAACTGGAGGCCTCGGCCACGCGTCGGTGCAAAACCATGCGGTGGGCCTCCTCTTCGATGTAGTCATAAGGCAGACTGGCTGCTGTGGCGCTGTCCGCTGAGCCGGGCGAGAGTTCGATGAAGTCAAGCGTCAGGGCGACGTCGATCAGCGCGGGCGGTTTTTCGCCTTTGAGGCGGGCGATGGTGCGGCGCAGCAATTGGCAGTAGAGGCCGAAGCCCACGGCTGCGATATGGCCGCTTTGTGCGGCACCGAGCAGATTGCCCGCGCCGCGGATTTCCAGATCGCGCAGAGCCAGATTAAAGCCCGCACCCAGTCCGCTGTGCTTTTGCAGCGCCGCGATGCGGCGGCGCGCGCTATCATCCACATGCCCGTATTCTGGCAAGAGCAGGTAGGCAAATCCTTTTTGCGAGGAGCGTCCGACCCGGCCGCGAAGCTGGCACAGGTCGGCTATGCCGAAACGGTCTGCGCGGTCGATCAGGATAGTGTTGGCGCGTGGTATGTCCAGCCCGCTTTCGACAATGGTGGTGCAGAGCAGCACGTCGATCACACCGGCCTCGAAGTCGCGCATGACGCATGCGAGCGCATGTGAGGGCATCTGGCCGTGGGCGATCTCCACACGCGCTTCGGGCACGAGGTTCACTAGACGGCGGCGCATGAGTTCGATGGTCATGACCCGGTTGTACAAAAAATAAACCTGTCCATTGCGGCTCAACTCTTGGCGTATGGCCGAGACGATGGTGTGATCCGTACCGCGCGCGACCTTGGTTTCGACAGCTACGCGCTCGCGTGGCGGGGTTTGCAAGAGGCTCATGTCGCGGGCACCCGTCATGCTCATGTAAAGTGTGCGCGGGATCGGTGTGGCGGAGAGTGTCAGCACGTCTACGACATGCCGCATCTGTTTCAGACGCTCTTTATGTTTAACGCCGAAACGTTGCTCTTCGTCTATGATCAGCAGGCCGAGATTCTTGAAAGCGACTCCCGGCGCCAGCAGGGCGTGGGTTCCGATGACGATATCGACATGGCCGTTGCGGGCATCGGCGAGGACGCGTTTGCGTTTGGCTACGGAATGGAAACGGCTGAGCGTCTCGATCTTGATCGGGTAGGCGGACATGCGGTCGCAGAAAGTCTCGAAATGCTGTTCCGCCAACACGGTGGTCGGTACTAACATGGCCACCTGCCAGCCGTTCATGACAGCAATGAAGGCCGCCCGCATTGCGATCTCGGTTTTGCCGTAACCGGCATCGCCGCAGATCAGGCGGTCCATGGGGCGATCTGATGCCATGTCGCGCTTGACCTCGACAATGACGCGTTCTTGATCGACTGTTTCCTGATACGGGAAAGAGGCTTCGAACTCGTGCAGCCATTGCGGCTCGGGGTTGAAGGCGATGCCTTGCACAACTTGGCGGCGGGCCTGCGTGTCCAGCAGCGATGCGGCCAGATCGGAGACAGCTCTTTCCGCATCGGTTTTCTCTCGCGTCCAACGGCGGCCGCCCAGCCGGTGCAGCTTGACACGGTGACCGGCTACACCGACATAGTTGCTCAGCAGGTGCGCGTGTGAGACCGGCACATGCAATTTGGCGCTATCGGCATACTCGATGGTGAACACTTCCGAGCGATGGCCGTCGACGACGATCTCGTTGGTGCCGAGGAAGCGTCCGATGCCGTGGTCGAGGTGTACCACCAGATCGCCAGGTTGCAGGTCGGCGGCGTTCTCCAAACGGCCACCGCGGGCGGCCGCAGCGGTGGTAATTGCGCCGCGCGTGCTCTGCTTGCGTATCGCGTACAGATCCGGTTGTGCCGCGACAGTCAGCCCGGGCATGGTGAAACCGCCGGAAAGCGCGGCTTTTTTGATGATGATTTTGGAGTCTTCCCCGATCTCGCGGGCCAGCATCTCGCAGGTGCCGGGGGTGTCGGCGAAAATCATTACGGTTTCGCCGTCAGCGGCGTGCTGTTCGAGACTGTCGAGCAGCCGCTGGCGGGCGCCGGACAGCAGTTCGGGATGGTGTGCAGAATCAGCGCCTAGTTCTGCCAGCCCGGGCAAGGCTGCGATATCGAGCGGCAGAGCCGGGGTTTGCGGCGGCGGCGGGTCTCCGCTGAAGAGCTGCATCCAAGGGCTGCGTGAGCTGACCGTCTCCGCGAGGTTTTGCCAAGAAGTTCTCGCATCGGCGTCGGCGTCGTTTGGCGGGGCTAGTGTCTGGTCATGGTCGAGCCAGAGCACGGCGCCGCCGGGCGGCAGCAGGTCGGCTAAGTTGACAGTGGGCAAAGCTTTTTCAGCACAAGGCGGCAGCCAGGCTTCCGGCACTTGGCTCACGGAGAGCTGTGTGGCGGGATCGAATGAGCGCAGGGATTCAAGTGTCGGTCCGAAAAACTCGGCGCGCCACGGCATCGGGGCCGCTGGTGCCCAGATGTCCAGAATGCCGCCGCGCACCGCCATCTGGCCGGGAACCTCTACATCCGGAACGCGGTCATAGCCGCTGGCGGAGAGTTTTTCGAGCAAGGAGTCAAAAGCGTAGTCACTGTTCACGCACAGCCGTATGGAGAGTGCGGCTATGGCTTTGGGGTCGGGCACGGGCTGGAGCAACGCACGGATCGAAGTTGCCAGAACTATGCAGGAGTCGGACGTGCTGGCGGGGATGTCGTTCAACATGCGCACAGCATCTATGCGGATGCCAGCGGTCTCGGTGTCGGACTCGGTGTGCGGGGGAAAGAAAAAGGGTGTGACACCGCTGCCGCGTCCGAGAGCGCAGAGGTCGGCGTAGATGCGGTCGAGGTTGGCCTGGCCGGGTGTTACGGCCATGGCGAAACGCGCTGGAGCGCGCCGGGCAAGGTCGGCGGCAGTCAGCGCGGCGGCGACCCCCGGTAAGTCCGGCAGAGCCAGCCGCGCAGTGCCGGCAGGCCAGGCGCGTTTCAGCAGACGGCTAAAAGTTTGTGAAAGTGAGCGCACACAATCATGAGCCGGTCTCAGGCTCAGGGTTTGAGGGCGTAGGCGGATTCGGGGTGGTTTCGGTTTCAGAAACGTCGGTTTGAGCAGTGCCGTTATCGACATCCTCGGCATCGGCTATGCTGACCGAAACCAGTGTGTCGTTATCTGCCAGCCGTACCAGACGCACGCCCTGCGCAGCTCTGCCGCAGATACGAATCTCGTCGACGGGCGAGCGCACCATCATGCCGTCAGAGGTTATCATGATGACAGACTGGTCTTGTTTCACCGCGTGGGCGGCCACGACCTTGCCGTTGCGGCCCGACACGTCCTTGATGGCGATCATGCCTATGCCGCCACGGTTGTGCGTTGTGAATTCATGGAACTCCGTGCGTTTCCCGTAACCGTTTTCCGTGGCGATCAGCAGGGTCGCGTCATCGTCGACCACGTCGAAGCTGCGCACAAGGTCGCCTTCGCGTAACCGTATGCCGCGCACGCCGGTTGCGGTGCGCCCCATGCGCCGCACCTGGCTCTCGTTGAAGCGCACGGCCATGCCGTCAGCAGTGACCATCAGAACCTCGTTGCCCGCACGGGTCAGGCGCACTTGGATCAGACGGTCGTCTTCAGCAATGTTGATGGCGCGGATGCCGGCGCGGTTGATGTTGCGGTAATCGTACAGGGCTGTTTTCTTGACAGTGCCACTTTCGGTCGCGAACATGACATCGACATCCTCCGCGAATGCGCGGATCGGCAGCAACGCGGCCACCTGTTCGCCGGGCTGGAACTGCAAGAGGTTGACGATCGGCTTGCCGAATGATGTGCGGGGGGCTTCGGGTATTTCAAAAGCCCTTTCCGCAAAGACGCGGCCCAGATTGGTGAAGAACAGCAACGTGTCGTGAGTTTCGGCCACGAAAACGGTCTGTATGAAATCTTCCTCTTTGATGGCCGCTCCGGTGATGCCGCGGCCGCCGCGTCTCTGCTCGCGGTAGACGGTCAGCGGCACGCGCTTGACATAGCCGCGGTGGCTCAGGGTGATCACGCAAGGCTCGTCAGCGATAAGGTCTTCGATGTTGACCTCGCCTTCGACAGGGACTATTTCGGTGCGCCGTGTATCGGGGCGTTTGGACGAGGTGACATACTTGGCTTTAATAGCGGCGAGGTCGTCTTTGATCAGCCCGTAGATCTTGGCGGGGTCTTCCAACAAGCCCTGCAGGTAGATGATGCGTTCGCACAGTTCCTTGAACTCGGCTTCCACCTTTTCGCGCTCCAGTCCGGTAAGCTGGTAGAGGCGCATGTCCAAGATGGCGTCAACCTGCTTGTCGGTGAACGAGAAGCGCGCCACAAGGGCGGTTTTAGCCTCCTCGCGGTTTTTGCTGGCGCGGATGATGGCGACCACCTCGTCAAGGTTGTCGAGCGCGACGAGCAGACCCTCTAAAATGTGTTTGCGCGCCTCGGCCTTGTCCAGTTCGAAACGGGTGCGGCGCGTGATGACTTCGAAGCGGTGATCCACGTAACAGCGGAACATCTCTTTGAGGGTCATCACTTTCGGCCGGCCGTGGTCGATGGCCAGCATGTTTGCGCCGAAAGTTGTCTGTAATTGCGTGTGCTTGTAAAGGTTGTTGAGGACGATCTGCGCCATGGCGTTGCGTTTGATTTCGACCACGACACGGATGCCGTCGCTGGAGCTTTCATCTCGGATGTCAGAGATGCCCTCGATGACCTTATTGTTCACCAAGTCGGCCATGCGTTCGATCATGCTGGCCTTGTTCACGGTATAGGGGAGTTCGGTGATGATGATCGCTTCTTTGTTCTTCAGTTCCACGATCTCGGCCTTGCCGCGCACAACGATCGAGCCGCGCCCGAGCTTATACATGGCTTCAATGGCGCGGGTGCCGCAGATGGTGGCGCCGGTCGGGAAGTCGGGACCTTTGACGAACTGCATCAGATCGTCGATCGTGCAGTCGGGGTTCTCGATATAATGGGTCAGGCCGTCAACCAACTCGCCGAGGTTGTGCGGCGGGATATTGGTGGCCATGCCTACCGCGATGCCGGTGGAGCCGTTCAACAGCAGATTTGGCAGACGGGCTGGGAGCACGGCCGGCTCCATGAACTCCTCGTTATAGTTAGGCTTGAAATCAACGGTGTCCTTGTCGAGGTCTGCCAGCATCTCTTCGGTGATGCGGTCCATGCGCACCTCGGTGTAACGCATGGCGGCGGCGGGGTCGCCGTCGATGGAGCCGAAGTTGCCTTGGCCGTCGACAAGGGGGTAGCGCATCGAGAAATCCTGGGCCAGACGCACGATGGTGTCATAGACGGCCTGATCGCCGTGGGGATGGTACTTGCCGATGACATCGCCGACCACACGGGCGGATTTTTTATAGGGCTTGTTCCAGACATTGCCAAGCTCGTTCATGGCGTAAAGCACACGGCGGTGGACGGGTTTCAGTCCGTCACGCGCGTCGGGCAATGCGCGCCCGATGATCACGCTCATGGAATAGTCGATATACGAAGAACTCATTTCGTCTTCGATATTGATAGTGCTCATGCCTTGGTCGATGTTGTCGGCGGGCAAAATTTCGTCGCTCATGGTCTCTCCGATACTGCTACAATTAAACTAATAATATAGCATATTGGGGGACATGAAACTAGTCTTTTTGCGCTGCCCAAAATTGCTTAGGTGCCGGTTTTACAGCTATCATGTTGACACGCCCGCGCATTTGGTTCATTGTAAAAGCCGGTTTTAAGGGATGTTAGGCGGATAGGATGGTTTATGGATCAGGGTTCGGCATATCCGGTGGTCGAGATTTTTAAGTCGATGCAGGGAGAGGGCTACAATACCGGCCAGCGGATGGTGTTCGTGCGTTTCGGCGGTTGCAATCTGGCTTGCCCGTGGTGCGACACGGATTTTAACAATCACGCGATGCTGAGCGGGTCGGAGATCGTGTCGCGCGTGGTTGCTTTCGGGGTGAGGTCGGTGTTGCTGACCGGCGGCGAGCCTATGATACAGAGAGAACTGGGTGCGTTACTGCATGACCTTAAGGACGCGGGCTTTTGGATCGGGATTGAGACCAACGGTTTGTTGGCGCCGCCGCCGGACTGGACGCGGCGGATTGATTATCTGACGGTTTCGCCCAAGGCGCTGTACGCCGAACTGTACGATGACGGCAGCATGGTGCGGGAAGCGGACGAGGTCAGGATCGTGGCGGACGGCGACGTGCGGGCGTTTTGCGAGGACATGCGCGCGCGGATTGCCGCGCGGCGCTACTACATTTCGCCGTGCGAGCGAAAAGGGGTCTTTAACATCGCTGAGAGCGTGCGGCTATTGGGTGAACTCAACCGCGGGCGCGTCGGTGGTAAATGGCGGCTGTCTTTGCAGACACACAAGCTGGCAGGGTTTCGATGAATAATTAGGAATTAGGAGTTAGCCTGCCGCACGGCTTCGCCGCGAAAAAACCATCGAGTAACTGCGACAAAATGTCCAAGTTATAGGCAAGGAGTTAGGAATCAATCTGGAGGCGGGCGTCCCCGCCCGCTTCTGGTAGGGACGGCTCGCCGAGCCGTCCGCGGCGGTTTCGGCGAAACCGCCCTACCGGTTGTAACACGGTTTTGGTATGACAAAATGGCCAGGTTATAGGCAAGGAGTGAAATCGCGCCCGAATGGCGGAATGGTGAAAATGTGGTATGGCGGCGCGGGTGGAGTCGTGATATCCTTAATAGATATGCGTTTTATAAGAACAGTGTTTTTCGTAGCGGGTTTAGCGGCCATATCGGTGGTAAGGGGTCAAGATGCGCCAGAAAAAAGGTTTGTCAATTACCGCCACGGTTTTAACCGGGACACGCTGGCATTGCAGACGTTGCTGGATCGGCGTCATTTCTCCTGCAATTGTGTGGACGGTTTTTGGGGGGCGCGTACTGAGATCGCGCTGATGACATGGCAGACTGTCAACGGCTTGCCGGTGACAGGCGTGCCCGACGCTGATGTGCTCGAACGGCTGGGCGGCGGGGCGGATGTGTTGACAGTATACACGGTGACGCCCAACGATCTGGCTGCTGTGGGACCAGTGCCTTCGGCGTGGGAAGACAAGGCGCGGTTAAAAGCGATGACCTATGAGACGGTGCAGGAGATGCTGGCGGAACGCGGACACACTTCGCAAAAGGCGTTGGAGCGTCTGAATCCCGCGGTGAATTGGCCTAACCCTCCGCCGGGTACGGAAGTGGTGTTGCCAGATTGCAGTTATGAGAAACCGGAGAAGGCGGGTTCAATACGCATAACGCTGACGCGGCGTGAAATCACAGTTTTCAACAGCGAAGGCCGACTGATCGCTTTGTTCCCGTGTTCGATAGCCCGTGACAAAAACCACAGGCCTGCCGGTGAGATGCGTGTCACGGCTGTCGCGCCGAACCCCAACTACACTTATGACCCGCAGTTGTTCAACCCCGGCAGTAAAAACAGGGGGAAGCTATTGATACCGCCGGGGCCGAACAATCCTGTCGGCATGGCGTGGATCGGCCTTTCATTGCAGGGTTACGGCATGCACGGCACGCCGGTGCCGGAGCATATCGGCAGGGCAGAGTCGCGCGGCTGTTTCCGGTTGGCCAATTGGAATGCAATCAAGTTGCTGAACATGGTGGAGACAGGCACTCCGGTGATCATAGAAGAGTAAGCTTGTGCCGTGTCCGCTACTGCTGCGGTTCGGCTGGATGATGCGATGTTAGGCACTTTAATATTGTCTGCTGGCATTTTGTCGGCTTACGCGCTTTTCCGCACAGTTGGCGGCAAGGGCGTCAGAGACGCTGCTGTTGCCGCTTGGATCGCGCTTTATGCCTATGTGTTTGCAATCACCGAGGCGCTTTCGCTTTTGCAGATGCTGACTCCGGCTGGGATAAAGCTGGCATGGGCGGCACTAATCTGCGTGAATCTTGCGGTGATAACGCTTCATTTAGGGTGTGGTGAAAAAACAGCTCTAGGTGATTGGCTGAAGCACGAGGTTGCGATATGGCGGCAGGGGTTTGTGATCGTGCGTGGCGAACTCCCCCGGGCGGTATGGGCCGTTCTGGCGGTTTTGGCACTGACACTGCTACATGCGTTGCTGGCCCCTAATTTCGAGCCGGACGCTCTGACTTATCATCTGCCGCGCGCGCAGCACTGGTTGGTCAACCGTTCCATCGGATTTTATGAGACCGCGATAGCGCGTCAGAACTATCAGCCGCCGGGGTTCAGTATGGTGATATGCCACCTCTGCGCACTTACGGGAGGTGATCGGTTGCTGAATCTTGTGCAGTGGGGGGCTTTTTGTCTTGGGGCGGTTTTGGTTTCCCTGATTGCGCGTGAGGCTGGGGCTGGTCGGCGTGGCCAATGTTGGGCCGTGTTACTGGCACTGACGTTGCCGGCCTCGATTTCGCAGAGCTTTATGGCGGTTAATGATCAGTTCGCGGTGGTGCCGGTCTTGGTTTTCGTCTTGGCCTTATTGCGGATGGAGCGCGGCGGCATGCGTCACGCCGCAGTGGCGGGGTTGGCGGCGGGACTTGCGTTTGTCGCCAAATGGACCTCGCTGGTTTATGTGGCCGCATTCGGGATGGTTTTGGCGTTGCGGCTGCTTTGGCTGGTTTTGAAGAGTTGCGGGCCGGGGAGTTGCCTCAAGCTGTCAGCGGCTCTGGCCGCTGCGGCGCTGGGCGGTACACTGATGGCGGGGCCGCAAGCTGTGCGCAACATGCGGATGTATGGCGATCCTTTTTCAGGGGAGCCGCCTTCGCTCATGACCAACCGTTGCCTGACGCCGATGAAGTTTGTTGTGAATGTGGTGAGGCATGCGGCCCAGCACACGGCTGCGCCGTTGCGGATCATGAACCGTCCGATAGAAAAGGCGGTTGCGCGTTTTGCCGGTAGCTTGCTCAATGACCCCGACATCACCTATACGGGGCCGCGCTTGGATTCCAGATTCAGATTGGTGCCGCCTTTAGGAAAGGCATCTTCGGCGGCATCCAATCCCTTGCACTTTCTTCTTTTTACGTTTGTGTCCGTGTGCTGGCTCTTACGGCCTAACCGTAATAACGATCTTCTTTTCAAGTTTTTCATCCCGTCGGCGGCGGGCATTATGTTGTATTGCCTCTTATTCAAATGGCAGTTGTGGGCGGCGCGTCTGCAGATACCGCTTTTTCTGCTGATGGCGGCAGGCGCGGCGGTATGGCTGGAAAGGTTGGGGGAAGAGAGGGCGAAGGCGGTGCGTTGCCTGTCGGCTGTCTTGGCGGTATACGCTGTCGCGCATGTGCTTTTACGTCCGACTTGGTATATGCCGGCTTTCCTTTTCGGACACGGGGGTGTTGGCAGCGGCATCACTGAAGACATGTCGGTTTCCGCAAAGATCAAGGTGTTGAACCGTTGCGGATGGCCGAAGGATGAGTTGCGCGCCATGGCAGAAAGCGCACCGCCTGAGGTCGCGCGCGGCTACAGCCTGTTCGTAACATGCCGCGACCGCCAATATCTCGGCAACGAGACCTACTTCGCCATGACGGTGCCTTACGCATGCCTGCGGGAGGTGATGGGGTTCCTTCAGTCTGACGAGGTACGGAACCTTTACCACTCAACCGCAGGATTGCTTATCGCCTCTGATCATGGCAATATAGCTCCCGAAATAAGCATTCAGCCGTTCCCTTATGAGTATGTGTTTTGGGCTTGGGCCCGCAATTTCTCGGGAAGCGGGGCGTTGCGGTTCGAGCATTTTGGTTCATCAGACCCCGAGGCGTTGGCGCAGAGGTGTTTTGGCACCAAGCCTGGGCTGGTGGTCAGCGACTTGACTAGGCAAAGCGTGCTGGCTCGGCTGGCTGAAACACGTTCGGTCGAGTGCTTGTTGAGCAACCGCTGTTTTGCCGTGTATGGCGTCTGCGGTCAGAAGAAAAATGTGTTCATAAAAAGAACGGCGGCGGACAGAGGATCTCAGCCATGAAGAAAATAGTTATTATCGGAGCCAGCGGGTTCGGGTCAGAAGTGGTGTGGGTGATCGGGCGCATAAATAATTTAACGCCGGAATTCGATGTGCTGGGTTTTTGCGATGATGCGGAACAGAAGCAATCCGGTGCCTTTTGTGGTTATCCGCTGCTGGGGCGTTTTGACGATTTTGACGGTAGCGGCGAACTGGACGGGTTCTTTTGCGCGATCGGCAATAATGAGATCCGGAAAAAAGTTTTTAAGCAGGCCGTTGCGATGGGAGTGCCGCCGGTAACGCTGGTTGATCCTAGTGCCGTGGTGGCGCCGGATGTCCGGATGGGGGATGGATGCTATGTCGGCATCGGCAGCGTGATCTCGTGCGGCACCAGGCTGGGCGAAGGCGTGCTGGTCAATCACGGTGTGACGGTGGGGCACGATGTCGAGGCAGCCGATTTCGTGCAGTTGTGTCCCGGGGTGCGTATTTCCGGCGGGTGTGTTTTGGGAGAAGGTGCGCTGATAGGCTCGAACGCCTGCACAATCCCCGGGGTTCGTATCGGCGCATGGGCGACAGTGGGCGCGGGTGCGGCGGCTATGCGTGATCTGCCCGAGCGGGGCAGTCTTGTGCGTTTGGGCCGGTAGCTTTCGGGCGTGAGGCCCAACTCATTAAATCCTCCTGATGCCAGTTGTTTCTATGAAATACAGTCACGGTTTGATACAAACTATGTGAGGTCTATGAAGGCGATATGGAAATCCAGGCTTTTGGTGTGGGGCGGTCGCGCATGGTGTTTTCTAGCGGACACCGTTGTGATGTTCGCGGCTTATATCGTGTCGTTCCTGCTGCGTTTTGATTTTCATGAGCCTTGGTGGGGTTGGCGGCGCGTGGTTTTGTCATTTGTCACGGTCTGGATCGTGCAATCCGTAGCGCTGACGCTATTCGGCTGCAATAAGCTTTTGTGGCGTTATGTGAGTTTGGGAGATGTGCCGCGCTTTGTCGGGGCGGTGATGGCTTCGACCGCAGTCTTGCTTGTGATGCGCTTGTTGTTCCCGGGCTACATGGGATTGCGCCCGCCTTACAGCATCTCATTTTTCAACAGTTTCTTGGTGCTTGGCGGCCTGCTTGGTGTGCGCTTGTTGTGGCGTTTTTTTGTAGAGGGCGACTTTGCCTTTGACTCGGTCAAGCGTGGCAGGTCGCGGCGGACGCTGCTGGTGGGCGCGGGCGCGGCAGGCAATCTGGCGGTGCGCGAATTGAACCGGCAGCCGATAAAGCGTGTTCAGATTGTCGGTTTTTTGGATGACGATCCGGCCAAATATCGTGCCAAGATACAAGGGCATATGGTGTTAGGCCGTATTGATGACCTGCCGCAAGTGGTGCGGCGTCACGCAGTGGAAGAGGTGATCGTTTCCATGGTGCGTGTCCCGCGTGACGTGATCCGCCGGGTTGTGCGCTTGTGCGAGCAGGCGCATGTCCCGGCCCGGATCGTGCCGGGATATTATGAACTGCTAGAGGGCACGCTTTCGGTTTCGAAAATCAGGGATGTTGACGTGTCTGATCTGCTGGGCCGCGAGGAGAGCAAGCCGGATGTCAAATCCGTGGTGAATCTGTTGGGCGGCAAGCGGGTTTTGATTACTGGGGCTGGCGGGTCGATCGGCAGCGAACTGGTGCGGCAGGTTTTGCGCACGGGGCCGGAGTTATTGATCATGGTTGATCGTGCCGAGAACGCCTTGTATGAAATTGAGCGCAAAATACGTAAATCAGGCTCTGAGACGCCGGTGGCGGCGATTTTGGCGGATGTTGGCGAACGTACGCGCATGGCGGAAATATTTTTGAAATACAAGCCGCTGGTTGTGATTCATGCGGCGGCGTACAAACATGTGCCGCTGATGGAGCAGAACCCGGTCGAGGCGGTCAGAAACAATGTTTTGGCGACACGCGCCTTGGGGGAGCTGGCGCTGGAGCACGGCGTGGAGCGTTTTGTGCTGGTCTCCACCGACAAGGCTGTGCGCCCGGCCTCTGTGATGGGCGCGACCAAACGGCTGGCCGAGATCGCGTTGCAGGATTTGAACCGGGCCGGCAAAACTTATTTCTCAGCCGTGCGTTTCGGTAACGTTCTGGGTTCTTCCGGTTCTGTGGTGCCGCTTTTCCGGGAACAGTTGCGCAAGGGCGAGCCTTTGACCGTGACGCACCCTGAAATGAAGCGGTATTTCATGACCATCTCCGAGGCGGTGTCGCTGGTATTGCAGGCGGCGGCTTTGGCCAAGGGCGGTGAGATATTTGTGTTGGATATGGGCGAGCCGGTGCGGATCGTGGAACTGGCAGAGGAGATGATCGCGTTTTCGGGATTGCGCCCGCATGTAGATGTGCCGATCGTCTTCACCGGTATACGTCCCGGCGAGAAACTTTTTGAAGAACTGGATGTCAGCGAGCGGTCGGCGTACAAGACCGGTCATGCCAGGATTTACATAAGCAAGATAAGTTCTGTGGCAGAACTGGATGTCGTACGTATGCTGGATGATTGCCGCAGGCTCTGCGAGCGTGGAGGCGAGGCGGACGACCTGCGTTCGGAGTTGTTAAATCTGCTGGCAGAGGAGCAAGGCTGAAATGCGGTTTGCGATCAGGGGTTTCAAGCGCTTGGATTATGAACGGGTAGCAGCTCTGGTGCTGCTGGCGGTCGCGGCGTTGTTCAATTACCGGCAAACTTTCATTTACACGATGGCCATGTTTGCCGAGCCGCTTGAAGACATGTCGCACGGCTGGCTGATACCGTTTTTTACTCTGTACCTGTTATGGCAGCGGCGCAAAGAACTGTGCGCCAGCGCGGGAGCTCCGTCATGGGCCGGGGTCGCGTGGTCGGTGTTCTTTCTGGCGCTGGCGTGGTTCGGCGGGCGCGGCGGGCAGTCGCGCATCGAGCAAGTGTCGTTGATAGGCCTGATATGGGCTGTGCCTTTCGCGTTTTGGGGCAGGGGTGTAGAACGGCAGATGCGCTTGCCTGCGGCGTATTTGCTTTTCACAGTGCCGGTCTCATCGTTTGTGGATTTTTTCACGATACACCTGCGCATCTTCTCGTCCGCTCTGGCTACGGGTATACTTAATGGTGTCGGCCTCGCGATCCAGCGGACGGGCACGGCGATTTATTCAAAGGTTCCGGGCGCTGAGTTTAATATCGATGTGGCCGATCCTTGCAGCGGCATCAGGTCACTTTTCGCGATGATGGCCCTGACCGCAGCCTACGCTTCTCTGACTCAGAAGACAACGGGGCGGAAGTGGTTGCTGTTTGGCTTTTCCGTCCCGATCGCGATGGTTGGCAACATGGCGCGAATTATGACGATCTGTCTGGTGGCGGTGTGGTTCGGACAGGATGTGGCGGTCGGCTATTATCACGACTACTCGGGATACGTGGTTTTTCTGGTAGGGGTGTTATTGATGGTCAAGACCGGCGATTTGATCGCCAAATACAGCGGCGCGGTGGTGCGCTTTTTGCGACGCGGTGATGGTGGTGAAAGGGAGAAGAATGAGCCAGCAGCGGCCACGGCTGCCGCGCTGCCTGCGGCGGATGAGCACCCTGGCCGGTCACGCTTGGCGGTATATGGCGTGACGCTTGCGGGATTGGTGGTTTTCTGTGCAAAATTAATGATACCGCCGCCCGTATATGACCAAGAGATATTCGTGTCGCAAACCCTGCCCGAGACAGTGCGCGACTTTACAGGCGATGTGCCTTGGTTTTGCCACAATCCCCAATGTCTGGAAGTTACGGAAGAGCGCATGTTGGTTGTGGATGGGGCGCCGGATGCGGACGGCTTCAAATGCACTGTTTGCGGTAACCGTCTGCACAAAATTTCTTTGGGTGAGAAAAGCGATCTACCGAAGGACACGATCATCGTCAAACGCAATTACAGGTCCGGCGACGGCTTAGGCTGTTCTGTGAGTCTTGTGATCGGTGGCCACAGCCGCAACAGCCTGCACAGGGCTGAACTATGTTTGCCTGCGCAAGGTTTCACGATGTTGCAGGCGCAACGGATGACCATAAACCTTGGGGACGGCAAGCCCTTGATAGTACGCAAGATTTTGGCCAGACGCGCTGGTGGCCCGGAGATGACTTTGGTGTACTGGTTCAAAAGCCGTGAGCGAGAGACCAGCTCCCACACGCGGCGGATACTGCTTGATGTGTGGGACCGCTCCGTGCATAACCGTATCAACCGCTGGGTGATGGTGGCGATAAGCATCAACGCGCCTTTGGATGATCCTGAGCGCATTGAGCGTTTCAGTTTGTTTTTATCAGAGCTATATCCTAAAATAACAGAACTTCGTTGAGGTTTTGTCTATGACGGTTGATTGGTTAGGCGGAGTTTTTAATTACCCTGGAACGCTTCTGTCGCGTTTGACGACAGACAGCCTAAAGTATATTGGCGCGTTTTTAGGGTCGTTGTCGCTCTCGTTGCTGCTGACACCGCTCGTGCGTGAAGCCGCGCGCAAGGCCGGCATGGTAGACATGCCGGGCGGGCGCAGGATCAACAAAACCCCTGTTCCGAGGGGTGGCGGGCTGGCGGTTTTTTTGTCGTTCCATTTGATGCTTTTGATTCTGTTCTGGTTGTTGGATGGTGACTTGGGCTCTCAGTTCACGGTGTCGTGGCACAAGCATTTTCTGCTGGCGTCAGGGTTGCTGGTGGTTGTCGGGCTGGTTGATGACAAGCGCGGGATCAAGCCTTGGGTCAAACTTTGCGGACAGATCGCGGCGGCGTTGGTGCTGTACATGTCCGGGGTGCACGTGGGCGGCTTGTTTGTGGCTTTCCCAGCTTGGCTGGATTGCTTGGCAACGGTCGTGTGGATTGTGATGGCGGTAAACGCATTCAATCTGATCGACGGCATGGACGGGCTGGCCTCGGGGCTGGCGTTGATCGCCTGTGTGGGGCTGGCTGGGGCATTATTGTTCATGGGGCGTTCAGCGGCGACACTGCCTTACCTGGTGCTGGCGGGCGCGTGCCTCGGCTTTCTGCGTTACAATTTTCATCCGGCATCGGTTTTTCTGGGTGACACCGGCAGCATGTTCTTGGGTCTGTGTGTGGCCACCATGCCACTAATGACCGGGACGCGCAAAGAATTGGCGACATCACTGATAATGCCGTTGCTCGCTATGGGCGTGCCAATATTCGATACGCTGCTGGCGATTTGGAGAAGGTCGGTGCGGGCGATGTTGCCGAGCAGGATGCACGGTTTCAGATCTAGATTCCGGGTGATGCAGCCGGATAAGGATCACCTGCACCACCGCCTGTTGCGCGAGACAATGAATCAACGGACGGCCGCGGTCATATTGTACGTGCTAAGCGCCGCTCTGGTGGCAGTGGGTCTGGGCGGAACGCTGCTAAAGGCGCGCGCGCCGGGATTGTTCCTGATCGCTTTCATCGTGGCGATTTTCGTGGTGGTGCGTCATCTCGCGCGTGTCGAGCTATGGGACACCGGCAGGCTGATAGTGCATAAACGCAGCACGATCCGGCTGGGAATTCTGATGCCTGTATATATGGCGTATGACGTGATTTGCCTGTGCATTGTCTGGATATTCGCCCGCTGGGAGACGGGGATGCCGATAAACCGCGCGGAGTTGATCGCTGACTTGCCTGTTTTTGTTGTTCCGGTTTTCGTGATGCTGGTAGCCTCCAAGACTTATTGGCGGGTGTGGTCGCGGGCGCAGATACGAGATTTCACCGTGCTCGGATTGGCTGTGCTTTCAGGGGCCGGCATAGGCGCAGGGCTGGCGTGGCTGTTTAATGAAAATGATCCCGGGATGGTCCGTTTCATTTTGATTTACTCGACATTTGCCTTTGTTCCTATCGCAGGTATACGAATTTGGCGGGACAGCGTCAGAGGGTTGATGCAGGCGGTGGAGCGGCGTGCGCTGATGGACAAGCCCGGTGTAACCAGAGCCTTGGCTTATGGCGGCGGCTTGCGTTTTCGCGCCTTGTTGCGTGAGATGGCTGAAAAATCAGGGTACAATGATCGCGTGATTCTCGGCATAATTGACGATGATATCAATCTGCGGGGACGGATTGTCGCAGGGTATAAAGTTTTGGGTGTCTTAGAAGAGTTGCCGGAACTGGTTCGCGTCCATAGGATTGATTCGTTTGTGATAACCTGTGAGACGACAGAGGAGAAGCAGCGTGAAGTTGCTGAGCAGGCCCGTGCGCTCGGGTTGAAGGTTTCATTATGGGCCTACTATGAAAGCAGCCTGTGAAGGGGGTGCGATTCAATAAAGTGAATCGCAAAAGGTCAAAGGGTTCAGGGGTCAGGTGTTGCGCGGCAACCTTTTATGGCGATTATGACAAGCAGTTGTGTGTCTCCAGTTTTGAGGGCACCACAACAGGAAGGGCGTTACTACGTAAGTCGTTGCAAAACAAGCCTGAACCCTGGCTCCTGAATCCTAGGTGCGGTGCAACGAAGTAAAACCACACCCCTGTGAAGGGTGGTTGATTAAGAACGGCGGCTTAGGTATCATTTCGACCCTATGCAACAGTGGAAGGTTTTTTTTGTCAAGCCGCGCGCCGAAAAAAAAGTAGCCGAGTTTTGCTCGCTTTACGGCATCCAGTACTATTTGCCGCTACGTGAAAAAAGCCGTGTTGCGCAGCGGCGCAAGATAGTCGTGCGTGTCCCGGTGTTTCCCGGTTATGTGTTCGCCAGGATTGACGATAATCAGCGTCTCCAGATGTTGAAAACCAACCTGTTGGTGCGGGTGCTGGAGCCGCTAAAACCGCGCCGCATGTTGCGTGATCTGGTCATGGTGCGTCGCGCCCTGCGCGTCAATCCTGCTCTCAGACCTGCCAAACCGCTGGAGGCAGGACGGCCTGTACGTATCGTGGACGGCCCTTTCAAAAATATCGAGGGAGTTGTCTCAAGGATGTCGGGCACGATGAAGGTGATCCTCAATGTCGAAATGATCGGCCAGGCCGTGGTGGTGACTGCGGAACGTGAACAGGTCGAGCCGCTTTAAACTAAAAAGAGCAGTTGGATTTTCAAAGCGTTCCAGTTGCCCTTCGAGAGGGAAGGGCAACTGCTCGTCTCTTTGTGTGCATCACAAAGTCCGATAAAAACAATACGTGACACACGTGACTTATCGCATAAACAGTTGCGTGGAGAAAAGGGAGTGCGTGTACAGTCCGAGTGACATGGCCTGCAGGACGGCCTCAGGTCCGGGCGGCGGGAAACACCCCGCGACGTTGTGGCGGCGGGCGAGGTAGCTCCGGACAGTCCGGCGGACAGACTCATCAGGCGGCATGTCAAACGCGACAACCTCCGATATATGGCCGCGCC